>Ga0307433_1000167_pt1 | contig 60003 bp, 52 predicted proteins | sample SalMarWE160210MG_FD_202166 | JGI IMG/M metagenome (GOLD analysis project Ga0307433, IMG submission 202166) | Salt marsh sediment microbial communities from the Plum Island Ecosystem LTER, Massachusetts, United States - WE1603-210 | ecosystem: Environmental > Aquatic > Marine > Intertidal zone >...
CAGGATGGACAGACCTCTGGTGCACCTGTTGTCACGCCAGTGGCACAGCAGGGTAGCTATGTCTGGCAGGGATAACCGCTGAAAGCATCTAAGCGGGAAGCCCCCTCCAAGATTAAGTTTCTCGTTTCTTGCCTTCGGGCGAGAGACCAAGGTCCCTTAAAGATTATAAGGTTGATAGGCGACAGGTGTAAGCACAGCAATGTGTTCAGCCGAGTCGTACTAATAGACCGTATGGCTTGTCCAAAATTAAATATATCTATTATCTATTCAATTATCATAGAACAAAAATAAAAAAACCGGTCTTACCGGTTTTTTTGTCTTTCTCCATTTATCTATTGTCGTTCAGCAGTACTTTTCTAAAAAACCAAAATCATTTTTCCCTGTGGTTATCGTTCGGAGATACCGCTTCGAAAAACCGCAGTCAGTTTTCCCTGCGAGGAAACTGCTGCTTGCCTCTCGACTTCGCTCCTTTTTACTTCGTAAAAAGTCCGTGCCCGCTCAGTCTCCGAGGCATTTTTCTTGAGCGGAAACCCCTCACTTAAAACAGTTTAATTTGTTTTTTCTCTGTGTTCTCTGTGGCTCTGTGTGATATTAATTTTGTGGGGTGGGGTGTGGAATATTGACTTTTATCTCCTATTAAATATTTTAAACCCATGGAAAAAACCTTAATGCTAATAAAACCCGACGCTATAGAGAGAAAACTTATGGGGAAAATAATTTCTCGTATCGAGGCGACTCCCCTTAGGATATTGGATATGAAAACGGTTATACTCACGAGAAAAAAGGCTGAACAATTTTACGGAAAACACAAGGGAGAAGAGTTTTATAACAGACTGATTAACTACATGGCGGAAAAAAAAGTGATTGCTTTAAAATTAGAAGGGGAAAATGCCATAAAAACCTTAAGAAATTTAGTCGGAGCAACTGATCCAAAAAAAGCAGAAAAAAATACAATTCGGGCGGATTACGGACTCGGAACGCCTCAAAATAGTGTGCACGCTTCGGATTCGCCTTCATCTGCCGAAAGGGAACTCGCTTTCTTCTTCGAAGATTAATTATCCACAAAAAGGTCCAAAGTCCACTGTCCAACGTCGAATTTTTGAAAGTTAAGTCGTTAAATTGTTGAGTAGTGTTACGAATCCTTCGGATTAGTTAAATGGTCAAGTTGAAAAATAGTCAAATAGGTTTTTGGGATTTTGGATTTAGGGGTTGGGATTTGGTTACGACTTTGGACTTAGGACATTGGACTATAACAATCTGCGTTTATCTATGTCCTATTATTTTTGTTAAAGAGAAACTTTTTTAATTTTTCTATGCCTTCGTTTTTATTAACTGATACAGAAAATACAGGATGAATGGTGGCAATGGCTGGTTCTTCTTTTACTGTATCTGTTTTTGTAAGTACATAAGCGATTTGCTTGTGAGTGTCTCTTTCAACATATTCCTCGATATTTTTTATAATCATTTTTACTTTAGTTGCTTTTTCGAGTTGTGTACTATCGAGAACGATTAAGATAATTTTCGCTCTTCTCGAAAGCGTTTTTATTTCTTCGACCGATTCGGGAATGAGAGGAGCAGTATCCATAAAAATGTATCTTGAAAATTCATGAATATGAGTCCACAAATGTGGGTTTCTTGTAGTGAAAGGATAATCAGCTATTTTAGGCGAAGCTCCTGTAATACAGGCTATTAATGAAGATTTTCCTGAATTCGGTGGTCCGATTACAACAATATCCGATTTAGGGTTAAATATCAAATTAAGAGTTTTTGTCTCGCCTTCTTTACCCGGTGTCGCTTTTCTCGGCGCCTGGTTTGTTGAAGTGGCAAAATTTATATTGCCTTTGCCCCCATTTCCTCCTTTCGCGATTTTAATTTTATCGCCGGCTGAAACTAAATCTTCCACCAGTCTATTACCATTGGTACTGTAAACAGAAGTCCCGGGAGGAACATGCAATATCAGATCCTCGCCGTTTTTCCCGTGTTTTTTATTTTTTCCACCCTGGTCTCCGCTTCCCGCCTTAAAAAAAACGTCTTGCTGTAGATGTTTAAGAGAATGATAGTGTTCTGAAGCTATTAAATATACATCACCACCCTTTCCCCCATCTCCTCCGTCTGGTCCGCCTTTAGGTTGGTTAGGTAAATGGCTAAGACTTATTAGTCCATCCCCGCCTTTTCCACCTTTTACTTCGATTGATAAATTATATTGACTTATTGTCTTTTCTCCCGGGAATGGTTACTTGATAGCCGATTTTTTAATCTTTGTCCGACTTCTTTAGGAACGAATTCAGAGACGTCTCCGCCGAGCAAAGCAATTTCTTTTAACGCGCTTGAAGAAAGAAATATGTATTTCTCATCCGGGAATAAATATACTATTTCTACGTCCATGGAAAGTCTCCTGTTCATCATTCCCAATTGGAACTCATACTCGAAATCAGAAAGAGCTCTCATCCCTCTAACTATGGCATCTGCTTTATGTTTTTTTACATATTCCGCCAAAAGTCCTTGCCAGACTTGGACCTCGACGTTAGAGATATCTTTTGTAGCAATTTCGCACAATTCTTTTCTTTCTTCGGCAGAGAAAAGAAATTCCTTTGCGTAATGCTGAGCTACTACAATTGTTAGATGGTCGAAAATTTTTAAAGCTCTTTTAACGATATCTATGTGTCCGTTTGTGATGGGATCGAATGTTCCGGGATATATTGCCTTTTTCATTTTTTTAAAAAAGTAAGGGAAGTATCACCATAGATTTTACTTTTAATAATCGTAAATTCATCATGTTCAAATTCCTCATTCGACGGATGCTCAATAATTATTATTGAATCGTTTTTTAAAATACCGTCTATTTTTTTTAATGTTTTGTTTACTAATTCTGTTTTATATGGAGGGTCCATAAAAATGAAATCAAAAACGTTTTCTAAATCATCCAAAGTCGCTGATACGGATTTGTTTATTATCTTTCCCTGAAGTTTAGTTTTATCTAAATTTCTTTTTATATAGGTTGCTGCTTTTCGTGATCTTTCTACAAACGCGGTGCTCGATGCCCCTCTGGACAGGGCTTCGATCCCTACTCCTCCCGAACCGGCAAATAAATCCAGAAAAGTTTTTCCATTTACGTCAATCATTGAAAAAAGAGCTTCTCTGACTTTGCCTCTTGTCGGTCTTATGCTATCGGGCGCGTAAATTTTATGCCCTTTGGCAATTCCACCTATTATATTCATTTTATTTAACTCCTGATTTATAGAACATATGATTAAATATAAAGACCTTTCTACTAATCGCAAGGCATCTTATGCATATATAGTGACGGATCATTTAGGTTGTAGAGATTAAAAAAGTAAATTATATATATAGTAAAAAACAATAGATTCGAAAAAACCCTTGACTTTAGCGACATGAAAACATATAATTCTTATGGAAATTCTATATATAAAGCTCTATAAATCTTATAATACTTTAATAAGGGGGTTTTTTTAAGTGGATGAGGGAATAAAAAGAGAAGACCTTATTCAAGAAATAAATTTTTTACGTGAAAAACTCTCCCAACATAATTCGCAGAATTCCATAGATGCCGACAGGTATAAATTAATGGCGGAACACGCTCCGCTAATGATATTTGCTTACAGGGAAAAATTCATTTATGTTAATAAGACAGCCGAACTTTTTTCCGGTTATACATGTGATGAATTGTATAATATGTTTTTCTGGGAGATTGCCCATCCGCAATTTGAAGATATTGTTAAAGCCCGGGGACTCAAACATCTGAATGGGGAGAAAGTTCCCGCCTATTATGAAATTAAGGTTGTCACAAAAAACGGGGAAGAACGTTGGCTTGCTTTCGGAAGTAAACATGTGGATGATTTTAAAGGAGCGCCCGCTGTTATAGCTTCCGCGATAGATGTTACGGAGAAAAAGGAAGCGGAAGAAGAATTGAAAATCCAAAAAAACTATTTCAAATCCCTTTTTGATAATTCTCCTTCGGCGATTGCTTTATTGGATAATGAAGATAGAATCGCGCAAATCAACAAAAGTTTTCATGAATTATTCAAATATTCTTTTGATGAAGTAAAGGGCGAAAATATTAATAATTTACTGGTACTTGAATATGATGGACAAAATAAAAATGAAACAGGATCTTTGTCTCAAAAAATATTAAAAGGAGAAATATCAAATCCCGAAACCGTACTGCGTAGTAAAAACGGAGACTTAATAGATGTTCATATTAGCGGCGGACCAATTAGCGAAGACGGAAAAATCATCGGTGTATTCGCTTTATATAATGATATTAGACAAAGAAAAAAAGTCGAAAAAGAGCTTAAAAACAGTTTTTGCAAGTTGACTGAATTTCTGTCAGGCACAGTCTCCGCTCTTTCTGAAACTGTAGAAAAAAGAGATCCTTTCACGGCGGGACATCAGAGAAGAGTTTCTCAGCTTGCTATTGCTATAGGAAGAGAAAAATCCTTTTCGGAAGACAGGTTGAATATACTTAAAATAGCCAGCGCTCTCCACGATATAGGAAAAATACATGTTCCGGCCGAGATTTTAAACAAGCCTATAGCTCTCTGCGAATACGAGATGGCGTTGGTGAGAAATCACTCTCAGGTCGGATATGAAATATTGAAATCCGTAGATTTTCCTGGACCCGTAGCAAAAATTGTTTCTCAACATCACGAAAGAATAAATGGGTCCGGTTACCCTTATGGATTAAAAGGGGAGGATATTCTTCTCGAATCAAAAATTCTGGGGGTTGCCGATGTCGTTGAGGCGATGAGTTCCAGAAGACCTTATAGGGATGCGCATAGCATAGGAATTGCATTAGATGAAATTCAAAAGTATAAAGGCATCTTATACGAGCCTGAGATTGTAGCTATATGCATGTACCTTTTCAAAGATGGTTTTGAATTTAGAAAAGATAAAATATTCGAAGAGGATTTTTTTGAAGAATGCGAGCTTTAATAAACAAATAGTCTATTGGTTTTTTGCCATTCTCTTTTAACATTAGACGCACCCCACAACAATTAAATATAATATTTTATCACAAAGAGGACAAAAACCACAAATTTTTTTATTTTTTGGCTAAGAGCTAAAAATCAAAGGTAAAGAGTTCCGTTTGACAATTAATTAAATGAATAGAAATGTTTTTTAACTCGAAACAGGAAACACGGGACTCAGAACTTTTTCAGTATTAATGTTCTATTTTTTCGATTCTATCCTTTCGTGCGCATTCCATACATTCAAATTCAAGAGTCGAGTGTTTAATATTAAACTTTTCTAATTCTTTTTTGATTTTTGTTTTTAAATATTCAATTTCGCCCATATCGGTTAGATTTGTAAAAACATGTGCATCCATGACATTCAAGTTCGAGCACAAACTCCACAGGTGAACATTATGAATTCCTTCTACGCCTTCTATTTCTTCTATACCTTTTACAAGAATATCAAAATCGATATTCTTCGGCGTATCTTCCAAAAAAATATTGAGAGAGTCCCGAATTACGGTAACAGCTGACAACAGAACAAATATCGCGATAACTCCGCCAAATATTGGATCAACAATAGTAAACCCTGTGAAAAAAATCCACACAGAGGCAAAGATAACGGCCAAAGAAGCGAGGGCATCCGTAAACACATGCACGAAAGCAGCTTTAATATTTAAGTCATCGCTCCCATGCAGCTTAAAAGCAACATAAAGGTTTACGATTAAACCTATAGAAGCAGTAAAAAACATAATAGGGCTATTTACAGGTACTGGTTCAATAAATCGCTTGATAGCCTCCCAGAATATCCAGATACTGATACTGATTAAAAGCAACCCATTAATAAAAGCCGCTAAAATTTCTACCCTGTGATACCCGAAAGTTTTCGTTTTTGAAGGAATCCTTTTTGCTATTCTAATAGCGCCCAGTGTAATCAAAAGAGAGAAAACATCTCTTAACATATGCCCCGCGTCACCCAGCAAGGAAAGAGACCCGGAGAAAAATCCACCAATAACTTCTACGATGAAGTAAAATGAAGTTAATACGATTGCGATTTTAAGATATTTTTCAGTAACCTTATCATCCATTTTATAATATATAACTTAGATTGAATTGATATTTAGTCAAGGAGCTTTTACTGAAGTTCTTTCTCTTAACCTTAAAATGCCCATATCGTCGATAAAGAAAAAAATTGTAAGGAGGATTACAGTGATTAGCTTAAAACACTGATGTAAGATATTAAAGTTTTTTCATCTATTAAATTAAAAAGCCTCCCCTATCGCGAAATGCCATGAATGCTGCCCATCGAAGTTCCTTGCATAGTCCAGTCTTAAAGGACCAATTGGAGTATAAAACCTGATTCCCGTTCCTATAGATCCCAAAATCTTAAATTGTTTGTTATCAAAATCTTCTGAGATCGAGCCTATATCGGAAAATAGTGCCCCGTAAAAATTTGAAATAACAGGAAATCTTAACTCACAAGATGTCAAAAAATATCTTTCTCCACCAAGAGGATTACCATTTTCATCTTCCGGTCCCGCGCTGTTTTCCGGATAACCCCTGAGTGTCGAACCTCCCCCAAGAAAAAATCTATTATATATGGGAATAGGAATCTCTTTATTAAAAGGTATAATAATACCTGCATTAGTTCTGAAAGCAACCGTGGAGTTACCCATTCCTACAAATTTACTGAATCTAAAATCATTCTTTATAAAATTACCCGACGATCCGAAAATAAAATCCTCGAATTCCATACTGTTAAGTATGGAGTAACCTTCACGGACTTTAATAGGATCATCTCTCCTATCTATCATTAAAGAAACTGATATTCTTTGCAACCAATCGAGAGATTCTTCTTCAATATCACTTATCTCAACATTATAAAGAGTTACCCTTTCAAGATCATAACGTAAATAAAAAGGCTTAGGTAAGAGCATCGAATAAGCTCCAAACCTGCCCAAATCATACCCGATCTCTCTTTTATATCCAGCCTTAACTCCCCAGCTGTTACTCAACCATTTCCCAAATGTTATAGGATCTCTGTAATTTATCTCTAAACCCAATTCTCTCAATCCAATCCTTCCCAATAACGTCATACTTCTTAATGAGTTTAGGAGGTTTTTATGCGATATCATAAAAGTTAACTTTGTCCTATCTAGAGCAGAATACCCGACACGCAACCTTAGAGCAAGAGGTTCTTTAGCCTCTATCCTGTACAGTAGATTACGGTATATTGATGAATCGGTTTCTACAATTCTTACTCGTGAAAACAAATCAAGTTCATTTAAGCGTCTTTTGGAATCATAAAGCTTATCGTTTGTCAAAATAGAACCTTCTTTAAGTCCAATACCAATATTAAGTCTATCCTTACGAATATTACGTTCGCCTTCGATAGAAACAGCTGAAACATATATTTTATTGCCTTCTTTTATATCATAAAATATATTAGCTCTCCCTTCATCAATATCTATCTTTGAAGCTACTGCAATATCATGATAGCCATTTTTATCATAATTATGTATAAGAACAGATAAATCTTCTTCAAGAAGAAAAGGGTCAAACGGTTCTCCTTTCTTTGTCACAATAACCTTACTCAGGTAATCATAATCGAAAAAAATATTGCCGCCAAATGCAAGATTTTTTACAAACGTCCTTTCTCCTTCTTCTATAAAGATATCTATATCAACCCAACCAGAAGAATCAGCTTGATGTTTATACGTAATATTGGGAGAAAGATAACCATTTTTAACAAAGACTGCTCTGATTGCGTCAACGTCACCTTCTAGAATTCGCTCATCAAACTTGCTTTTTGAGAAAAATCCGGGAGATTTTAAGAGCATTATCGAACGCAACTCTTTTTCTTTCATATCCAAAAGTCCCGTAAAATCAATTGAACGTACAGTTCCGGAAGAAAATATCAATAAAACAAAAGTAAATAATCCAATCATTTTTTTAAATCAATATCAAAGCCGGCTTCAACATCTCTGGTTTCCCTATCATAAATCGAAAATATAGAAATATTGCGTAAGATGTCATAATAAATAACCAGTTGAGGTTTTGTGAAATCTTCAAACCCGGTTTTATAAGAAACTCTCATCTTTTTTCCGATTTGTTTTTCAAGGCCGATTTTCATAGAAGTCGAATTATCCAAAGTAACTTTCTCAACGCCCAGGACTGAGGCAAGACGGTCCTCAACCCTACCCTTGGTAACGTCAAGTACATGATTAACCGCTTTCATTCCGATACCTTGAGCACTTGATATCGGCTCAATTTTCCTTGTCTTTCCTGTTATCAAAAGTGCAAGTACTTCCTGAACCGGCATATAAGGCTCAGAAGAAACCTCTATTCTTAATTTTTCAGGAGTCCCCGAAATATTCAAAAATATCAAGTAATTTATACCCTCATGAAAAACTTCACTTGAAGCTCTTAAATCCAGCTCAGGTTTAAGCGCGGTCGGATCCGTAAAATTAATTATACCTCCATTAATATTAAATTTGGTGCCTAAATAATTTAAATGCCCTCCTTCGATTATTTTTGTTTCTCCGGATATTCCAGGTTTTGCAGCCGTACCCAACACATAGAGATCACTTTCAGTTTTAATATATGCTTCCCGATTATCAACAATAAAATTCGAACCAATTCCTATACTAAGATTTATCTTTTCCAAAACATTTGAACTTTTACTTTCCGGACGGCTAGCCTTTTTTAACATACCAACTATTAATTGATTTTCAAATGCATCCATATAAGAACCATCAAGACTGATTTCACCCGATACGGAATAAAGATCAAGATTGCTTAAAAGCTTCAATTTACCGTTCAAACTTACATGTGATTTCTTTTTTATAGGTATTTCAATTTTGTAAAAATCGACATTCAAAGAAGCGTTTTTATTAAGTCCGATTTTACCGTTTATAAAGGCATATCCTTTGGGAAACACTACATTAATATCCGAACAATCAATTATATCTCCTTTAAAAGAAAATGTTCCGTTAACAGGCCCAATCTTGCTCTCCTTAATACTAAAATTATTGTCCTCTAATACTAAATTCCCATATACTTGAGGCATATTACGTGTTCCTTTTAGATTTAGATCTGATGAGATAAAACCTGAAAAAGACCCTTCTGGATAGAGAGTAGAGAAAATTGAAATATCGAGGGAATCAAAATTACAATAAACATCAAGTAAGGAATCTTTATCGAAAGGGATTTTACCATAAAAAGTAAAGGGATTGTTTCCTATTTTAAAGCGGCCTTGGGAAACTTCGATTAAATTTTGTTTTAAGTTCAAGATTACATCTCCATCATTGGCTATTTGAGTTTCTTTTAAGAAGAAATCAAATTCATTCATTCTGACAGTATCCCCGGATAATACCAGGTTTAAGTTTAAAGGACCCAGAGGGGTTTCGTCTTTAGCTTGTAAAACGAGACCATTGACTTTGATTTCACCACTTAAAGAGGGAAAAGGTTTTGTTTTAAGGATTTTAAGAGCAAAAGAAAGATTCCCATCATTTATTTTCCCCGGCATTAATGAATTTAATCCTTTCAGAGCAAACTCATCTGTGGAGATATTTAAATCCACTTCGCCTGTAAAAGGAATGGGAAGCCTCCCGGAAAATGATATATAATTATCAAAAAGTCTAATTTTAGAAGGTTCAATCTCAACAAAATCTTTTTCGAATTTTACAGAAACAGGTCCAAAATTTTCCAAAACTATATCTTTAAATTCGGCTCTTAACATATTAAATTTTAAATTATGCCGGTTAGCTTCCGCGTTAATGTTGACCGGACCAAGTGTATCAGTTTTCACGTATAAGAATAAACTATCAAGATTTAAATATCCTGAAATTTCAGGGTCTTTTCTTTTACCGGACAACGAAAAATCTAAATCTAATAAGCCTTTAAAATCATAAATTTTCACAAAAGGATTTAATGCCTCAAGTTGAAACTTTTGAGTCGAAAAGTTAAATTTCATCTCTCCGTTTTCTAATATTGGAATTTCGCCAGAAAAATTTACTTTTGATTCATTAACCGAAACTATCGAAGGAGCAATCGAAACATCAGGATACAAATATTTAATATGAATTTTTTCCACTGAACGTATACTATATTCTCTGAATCTTGATACAAAATTTTCTATATATAAAGAAACCGAAACATCCCGCGGCTTCGAAAGATCTCCCTTTATTTCTCCCGAAAAATCTGTTTTACCATCTCCTTCAGGAAGAAAAGTACTTAAATCAAAATCCTTCGTACGGAAATCGAAGTAAAAAAAGTTTGGTTTTTTAAACTGAATTTCTCCTTCACCTTTAATTAAACCTGCAGTTTTTAATATTGCCTTATTATCTTTGATGTCGGAAAGAATATCAAGCCCTCCAATCTCTTCGTTACCATAAATCATTTTCTTAATATTCAGATTGACTTTTCCTGCAAACGACTGCTTACTTGTTTTTAGATCAAAATCCCCCGCTATGCTTTCCAAAGAAAGTTTTTCATTTACCGGAAAATGCGGTACTGAAATTTTTCCCTTTAAATTTTCGGATATATAAGATAAGGTCATATTTAATGGAGAATTCTTATACTCACCCTTAACATTAAGGTTTATTGTGTCTCCCAAAGTACATTCTAATACCGCACTTATTTCTTTGCCTTGCAAATTTGAGATAACTATATTTTTATTAAAATTGCCGTTGACACTAAATTTTTGCTTTGCTCCCTCAAAAATCAAAGAGAAATCACCTGCATTTTTTCTAAAATTAAATCTCGCACTTCCATTTAAAGAATTCTTTTTGTTTATAATATTTATATCTCGAAGATATAAGATACTATCTTTAACCTCATAATTCATAGATATTTCGCCTAAACTATTAGAAGAAAAAGATAATGCTCCCAGACCAACCGGATTATCACTCGTGCCTTTCAATTTCCCTTTCGAAGACACTCTTCCTTTTATTTTCGAAAATTCAAGTAAATCCAAATTGAACTTATGAGAAAAATCAAACTCCCCGTCTAATTCATAATCTCCGGAAAAAAGAAAATTTGAACCGGGATAATCCAGAGTAAATTTTTTAATTTCAATATTGTTATCCTTCATTTTCATGAACAGAGAAAAAGGCAAAGTAAAATCTTTATAATTGACTTTACTTGAGTCTACAACAAAAGAATTTACCATAATAAGCCCCCTCTCTTCTCCACTACTTAAATTCAACTTCAAAGCTTCATCTATATTTACAACAAGTTTCTTTATATAAATAGTAGATATTCTTTTCTTTTTCCCTATCAAATTAAAAAGATTATAGGCGATATCAAATTCTGATACTTCGGCAAATTCTCCGATTTTAACATCTTTAAAACTCAAATGGTGAAACAGATTTCCGCTAACATCATCAAAAGTTAGTTGAATTCCTTGCTTTTCCCCAAACGATTTCAAGAACAAATTCAGAACAATCTTTTGAAAAGGTTCTAAACAAGCAAAAAGATATAATAAGAATATCATTACAAAAAAGAATATTAGTGTTTTCGTTAAATGTCTTCGCATAAAATTAATACCCCAGGATTTTTTTATCCCTGTGTCTCCAAATATACAATATATCTAATTAAAGTAAAAAGTCTACTTATATAATATAATTTTTTTAAATTATAAAAATATGGTTATTTTACCCTGTAGAACTTACCATCAACATTTATGAAATACAACTCACCATTTAAAACTTCAAGACCGGTAATGCTGTGGTCTATTTTTTCCTGACTAAACGCAAGGTTTACCGGGTCAGAATCTTTTTTTAAAAGAAATAATCCTGCTCCTCCAACTTCTGGAATAGCCTGGACAATAAGTGAACCGTTACCAAGAAATTCAAACGCCGAAATAGACTTTAAGGCGTCTGTGTTTATTTCTTTCTCTCCCTCAACCGATATTATCTTAGAATCTTCAGTTAAAGTAATCCAAAACATATGACGCAGATCGGCCACAGAATAACTTTTCTCTTCTGCCTCGAAATCACCTTTTGCTCCCCAAATAGCAGCGGCCAATTTTCCCCCTTCATCAAACCTTACGCAAATCGGTATACCTCCTTCATATATTTCTTCCTTTTTTCCATTCTCATCTATTGCAGAAATCTTTCCTGCGATATACTCTGCCGCCGACAAATGATTAGGATTGAAATTTACGGTGAGATTACCTTCGCTAACCCAACCTCCGACATACACTCTTCCGGAATTATCGGAAACCAGAGAAAGCAAATTGCTTTCGACCTCAGCAAATTCACTTCTTCCCCCATTCTTGTTTATTTTAAACAATACATCCTTATCACCCACGCAATCATTAATTATTACATCTCCTTCCGGAAGAACTGCTAAAGAGCTTAGGCTAAAACCGCAGCACTTAATTCCTGTATATATCGTATCAGAGGTGCCATCCTTAGAAACCTTAAAAATATCACCAGCGTAACTGGCAAGATAGAAGTTCCCCTCTTTATCTGAATCTACAGCCACAAGCGGATCCTCACATTCGAAAACCAACTCTACATCCAAATTGGTGCCTTTCTCTATTTTATTGATAAGATTAACAGAAATATTTCCCTTGGGGTTTTTACAGGATGAAAGAGAAAAAATTATAAATAACAATAAAAAGGTGCAATTTCCTATAACATTTTTTGAATAATTAAACTTTTTCATGATTCCTCCCTTTTTTTGAATTAAACCTGAAATTCATCTTAACGATAGGCAAAAGAAAAGTCAAGGGACGGTACGTAGTACCGAGTTATCAGTCCAGCCTCATGAGTCCTGAGTCAAAACAAAACCCATATCACAACACAAAATCAATCTCACGCAGAGACGCACAGAAAAACAAAAACCTGACTGACAGTACTACAGAGAACAAAAAAAACTCTTGACAACCTCCATCTTCCTCTTTACCATGAAAACATATAATAAGGAGGACTTATGGTTCAAATTTCATTTATAATATTTGGATTGTCGGTAGGTATAGCGCTTGTTTTTCACTTCTATGCTGTTTCGAAAATAAAAACTCTGTTAAGAGAAACGAATGGTATAATTATGTCGATGAACGATCTCGAAAAAGTTAAAGAAGTTATTAACTTGAACATGAAATTGGCAGTATATTACATTGTATTTGTAATATTGTTATTTATTATTCTGGCATTTCTCGCATTTAACCAATTATTCAAGCAAGCTATTCTTATACTATTCTTTTTCGGAGTAATAACTCTTATTGTCGGACTCTGGGGTAAAACGTACGAGAATAAAATAAGAAAGATGGAAGTGAAGACTGACAATTTTGAAATAAAGGAAACTTTTGAGAGATATCTTAAAGAATGGACGGAACCGAGACTGCAACTTAGTCCCTAAAAAAGGTCTTAGGTCTTGGGTTTCAGGTTTTAGAAAAAACAAAATCAATTCTTCTTCTTATATTCTCCGATTGTGGTCAATATATCTTTTAAATGTATATCGTGATAAAATTCCCAGATAATGTCATCTATGATTTTTCTGCAAAACCTTAAAAATTTGTAAAACATCAATCTTGCCTTAAAGTATCCGAAGCTTCCGGAACCAGAATTTTACGCTTCCATACATACCTTCTATCGGAATTTTTATCCATTAACATTAAAAGGACTTCGTTTTCTCCTGTGGAGATATTTTCTTTGAAAGTTCCGAAAAAAGACTCTCCTTTCGAAACAGTTTTAGAATAATCCATTATCCTTAAAGCTTCTGTAATACTTTTATTTATAATTGTTTCTTCTTCATTTTTAATGTTAAAATTTAATGTAAACGAAGCGTTATAGAGCGAATCACCTTTTAAAAAGGTCAATCCCGAATACGGGACATTATAATATATTTCAATATACGGAAAGGCTTCTTTATCATAATCTATTTGATAAACAACGCTAAAAGGGTTCATAAAACTTGGTCTCCCCATATCTTCCGTCATTCCCGACATTCCACCCGGCGGACCTATTCCCATAGGACAACCAAATGCCCCAAACAATAATATTAATATAATTAGACCTAATACAATCTGATTTTTCCTATACATATTTAATAATAAGACCTAATTAAATTCAATATGGTTCCAAAAGAATAATAATTCTTTTAATTTTGACCTCAAAAACTAAAAAAAGAACACCATATTTTCTAAAGCTTAAAAATTTGATAGCAAACGACTTAAAAGAAAAAACAAACTTTTTTCTTTCCTGCCCTTGACTTTTTTCGAATTGTTGTTATATTAATATTATATACTTGAGGTTCTTTCGGAGAAAGAACCTTTTTTGTTAGTAAGCTAAGGTCTTTTGTTTCAAGTTATAACCACTTTTTCCGTTTAAAGTAAAATAACATAGATACCCCGACAATAATAATAACTCCCCATACAGCAAAATAACCCCAGCGCCAGTTAAGTTCAGGCATAAAAGAAAAATTCATGCCGTAAACACCCGCGATAAAAGTCAAAGGAATGAAAATCGAAGCGAACATAGTCAAAACCTTCATAATCTCATTCATTCTATTGCTTATACTCGAAAGGTATGTATCGTGTAATCCTGAAAGCATATCTCGAAAAGTTTCCACGGTATCGATGACCTGAATGGTATGGTCGTACACATCTCTAAAATATATAAGCACATTTCCGGAAACAAGAGCCGTTTTTTCTCTGGCGAGGGAATTCACAACTTCCCTTAAAGGCCAGACGGACCTGCGAAGAGATATCATTTCTTTTTTTACTTTATGAATATTGTGTAAAGATCCCGGATCTGTTTGTTCGACAATCTCTTCTTCCAGTTCTTCGATTTTATCACCCATTTTCTCGAGCACAGAAAAATATCCGTCCACCACAGCGTCTATTAAACTGTAAAGAAGATAATCGCTTCCCATTTTCCTTATTCGTCCTTTGCCTTTTTCGATTCTTTCCCGGACAGAATCGAAAACATCTCCTTGTCTTTCCTGAAAGGAAATAACAAAATTCTTACCCAGGACCAAACTCACCTGTTCGATTTCGATTATTTTTGCTTTATTATCGTAATAAAGCATTTTCAGCGCAACAAATATATAATTATCAAAATCTTCTACTTTTGGACGCTGAGTTGTATTTCCTATATCTTCCATAATCAGAGGGTGCAAATCAAAAATTTCCCCTATTTTTTCAATAACGCCGGTATTATGAACACCGTCTATATTTATCCAGGTAATCGAATCTTTATCTTTAAACGGAAAACAATCCTCTGCTTTTACTCCTTCCTTTTTTTGAAATTCGTCTTTATTGTAATCGATAACCGTTATACCTACTTCGGCAGTCTTTTCTTTCCCTACATAAACCACAGTTCCGGGGCTGTGTCCCTTCTGTGTAGAAATTGTTTTAAAAAAATCAGCCATAGTATCCTCCCTTTTCTTATTTTACCGAAGGATCTTCCGGTAAACCCAATTTCTTATAGAGGTCTTTTCTTCCGCTTTTGTCTCCTTCGATTATTTTGTGCGCGTAACCGGCGACTTCTTTCGCGTACTCTCTCGGAACGCAGATAACACCGTCTCCATCCGCGACTATCACATCGCCTGGTCTGACAAGCGCGCCGCCGCACTCTATAGGAAGATTAACAGATTCGACCTCATTACGTCCCGGTCTTATGCCTCTGCCGACTTTCCTGAAATAAAGAGGAATTTTTTCTGTTATAATTTCATCGGTATCTCTCGATGTAGCGTCTGTAACCACCCCAACACAGCCATGCAATTTCCAATTCATGATATTATACGACCCAATCGAACCTACATCGTTTTCCGAATCGTCGATAACAAGAACGGAACCTTCCCGAAGTATCGGAACAAAAGGCTCGGACGATAGTTCGTTATACCATTTACCTACCCATTCATCATATTTGGCAACCGGTATTTTTCCCGGCAGAGGTTCATTGGCTGGCATGTAACGCACTGTAACGGCAATCCCTATTATACGATGAGTGAAATTTTTGGCGTCTTTCCAGAGAGGATGTATTTCCGGATCCATCAAACCAACATTGTGAAAACCAAAAGCATCCATACCGTCACAAACATCGGCAACTCGCAAGCCCTCGAATAGTTCTAAGATTTTTTTGTCTTCTTCCGCTGTATATATTTTTGTTTCTATAAACCTTTTACCGTCGCGTAAATTTTTTATTTCAGTTAATGTTTTTTCTTCTGCTTTGAGAGTCAACACTGTAAAGAAACAAAAAAATGAGGACAAAATAACAGCCGGGTAAAAATACTTAAATTTAACCATTAATACCTCCCGATTTTTCAAACAATCGATAATATACCAAATTTCACGAGTTTGTCAAATTTTAACAGCCCACTCCAAAGTTATTATTTCTTTTTATATCATTTTCCTTTCTTCCCTAACCAGAGACAAAAGCAAGATTGAAGCAATACCAGCAAGGCTTGATCCGTAAGAAAACGCCGCGAAAGAGCCGAATTTCTGCCATATAAAGCCAAAAATTACACTCGACGGAAATGCCGCGATTCCGACTGCCAGATGATAAAATCCGAACGCGGTGCCCTGAAATTTTTTACCGACAAGGTCACTCACAAATGCTTTTTCTACACCTTCTGTAAGTCCAAAATATATTCCGTAAAGAGCAAATAAACCCCATATATGAAATGTACTGTAAGAAAATCCGAAACCCAGATATATAAGAGCATAAATAATCCATCCGCTTACTATTACCTTTCGCCTTCCAACTCTGTCAGACCAAACTCCCCCGGGGACCGAGGTTACCATCTTTACAAAATGAAGCACAATCCAGAGGAGAGGAATAAGAGAAATTACAATACCGGTATCTTTTGCCTTTAAAATAAGAAAAGCATCGGATGAATTTCCGAGAGTGAAAAGGATTAGAATTAATAGATAAACCCTAAAATTTTTTGAAAGAATAGAAAAATTAAATTCTATATTTTGTTTTTTTGCCTGTATTTTCTTTTCTTTTACAAAGAAAAAAACGATGAAAATAGTTATGATCCCGGGTAATAAAGCCCAGGCGAATAAATTTTTGAGACTCATTCCGCACTTAAGAAGTATTATTGCCGAGAGAGGTCCGACTATCGCACCCGCGTGATCCATCGCCCGATGTAAACTAAAAGCTTTACCCTTTATATCTTCCGGTGTAGAAATGGAAATAAGAGCATCTCTGGGCGAAGTTCTTATCCCTTTGCCCAAACGATCTATAAATCTTATAACTGCAACTTGCCACCAGAATCTGCTTAAAGCGATTATGGGTCTTCCGAGCGCAGCCAGGGAATAACCGACTAAAATAAGCGCTTTCCTCTTTTTTATTTTATCCGAAAACCAGCCTGAAAACAGTTTAAGGAGACTGGCGGTCGATTCCGCTATACCTTCGATAATTCCTAAAGCCCCTGCCCCAACACCGAGAACAGAAGTAAGAAAAATCGGCAAAAGGGGATAAATCATCTCGCTTGCTGCGTCGTTAAGTAAACTGACAAAACCTAAAGCTTTTACATTTTTAGGAATATCTTTAAAAAATTTCATAGGTCGCTTTCTATAAAAAATATTTACTGCTTGTATTTAAAAAGTCAAGTGTTGATTTTATAGGTATGTATTGTAAATTATGCAAAAAATTGCATAAAGCTCATTAGGCTCTCAAATATCTCATGTCCTTTAATACTAAATTTTTACGGAGAAAAAAGACGACGTAGAAAAAGGATAAATGAATAATTTTTCATAAAAAAATGAAAGTTTTGTCTTGACAATCGAATAAAATAAGGTATTATAAAATATTGCCGATTATTGAGGAGGGTTAAATGAAAAAAGAAGTAAAAAAAGTAGTTCTCGCGTACTCCGGAGGGCTGGATACAACAGTGATTCTTCACTGGCTTAAGGAGAACTACGACTGTAAGGTTATAACATTCACCGCCAACCTTGGGCAGGAAGATGAATTGGAAGGGCTCGAGGAAAAAGCTCTTTCTTCAGGGGCGGAAAAGGCTTATGTGGTGGATTTGACTGAGGAATTCGTTACGGATTATGTTTTTCCCGTTCTGAAAGCCGGAGCGGTATATGAAGGCAACTATCTTTTAGGGACTTCTTTCGCGCGTCCGATTGCGGCGAAAAAACAGGTTGAAATAGCGGAAAAGGAAGGCGCGGACGCGGTTGCTCACGGCTGTACAGGGAAAGGGAATGATCAGGTGCGATTCGAATTAACGTATAAAGCTTTAAACCCAAAATTAAAGATAATCGCGCCATGGAGAGAATGGGATATAAAATCCCGGGAAGATGAAATAGACTACGCGAAAAAATACGGATTGCCTACAACCAGCACTCGGGAAAAAATTTACAGCAACGATACCAATTTATGGCATAGAAGTATAGAGGGTGGAATACTTGAAGATCCCTGGAATGAGTTTCCTAAAGACGCTTATGAATTCACTCGATCGCCGGAAGATGCTCCCGATGCAGCTGAAACGGTAGAAATAACATTCGAAAAAGGGATTCCAATAGCCATTGACGGAGAAAAACTTCAGCCTGTGGATTTGCTTGTTCAGCTAAACAAAATAGGTAAGAAACACGGTATCGGTATGGTGGACATGGTTGAAAATCGCCTTGTGGGTATTAAGTCGCGGGGAGTTTACGAAACCCCGGGAGGAACTATACTTTACGAAGCTCATAAACAATTAGAAAGTATAATCCTCGACGCTAATACACTGCATCATAAAATGGATGTAGCGAACCTTTACGCGCAATTGGTTTACAACGGATTGTGGTTTTCTGAATTAAAGGAAGCGCTCGACGCTTTTATAGATAAAACCCAGGAAAAAGTAAGCGGAGTTGTCCGCCTTAAACTTTACAAAGGGAACGTGATTACGTTGGGGCGAAAGTCTAAGTTTTCAACTTATCGAGAGGATTTCGCCACTTTTGGGGAAGATAAAATTTATAACCAGAAAGACGCGGAAGGTTTTATCAATCTTTTCGGTTTGCAGTTAACAATACGAGGTTTACGGAAGCTTAAAAAGGAAGATAAACTTTAGGAAGAAAAAATGGGGAAAGAAAAAATCTGGAAAGGTCGTTTTACTAAAGGGACTGCACCGGAAATGGAAAAATTCAGTCATTCGATTAATACAGATAAGCTTCTGTACGCGGAAGATGTTGCCGTAAATAAAGCATGGGCTAAAGCGTTAAATAAAATCGGAATTTTATCAAAGAAAGAAACCAAGGAAATTTTAGCCGCGCTCGAAGTTATAAAAAAAGAATTCGAAAGCGATAATTTTCTTATACAACCGGGTGATGAAGATATACACAGTGCAATAGAACGCAGATTAACAGAAATCGTGGGAGAGGCAGGTAAAAAAATTCATACGGGACGCAGCCGTAATGATCAGGTAATGACGGACGTGCTTCTTTATCTGAAAAAAACTGTTTCGTTAGTTCTTAAACAAATAATAGAACTCGAAAAAGTTATTGTCGATGTCGCGAAAGAGAACATCGATTTAATAATGCCCGGCTATACCCACCTTCAGCAGGCTCAACCCATTCTTTTCTCGCATTATCTGCTCTCTCTTTTCTGGTTAATCCAAAGAGATAAAGAATCTTTATTGTTAGGCTTAAAGCATTGCGGATTTATGCCCCTGGGTTCGGCCGCCTTATCAGGTACAGGTTTTCCCGTCGATTTGCAATCGATTGCGGGGGATTTAGGTTTCGAGGGGCCCGGGCTAAATAGTCTGGATATAACAGCTCATCGTGATATCCCTACGTTTATTAGTTTTTCTCTGACATTGATAACTTTACATTTGAGCCGTTACGCGACGGATTTGATACTATGGTCGAGCCAAGAATTTGGGTTTGTTGAAATAGATGATAAGTATGCCACAGGCAGCAGCATTATGCCCCAGAAAAAAAATCCTGACAGTCTCGAACTCATAAGAGGCAAAGCGGCTTCCGCGATAGGGCATCTTACCGCGCTTCTAACTATATGTCATGGACTTCCTCATTCTTATAACCGGGATTTGCAGGAAGATAAAAAACATATTTTTGAGATTGTTGAAATAGCGAAAGGGTCGCTCGAGATTTTCGCCGGAGTTTTAAAAACTTTAGCAATAAAAAAAGAAACTATTGCGGCCAAACTTTCTTCCACGCTTCTTGCTACGGAGATAGCGGATTATTTAACAGAAAAAGGTACTCCTTTTAGAACAGCACATGAAGTTACCGGAAAAATTGTGAAGTGGGCTGAGAATAATAATACTCCCTTAGATAAAGCACCTTTAAGCAAATTAAAGGATTTTTCTTCTCTTTTCTATGAAGATATTTATGGTTTTTTGAAATTCGAAAAGGCTGTTGCACGGCGTAATCTGATGGGTGGAACAGGTAAGAAATCCGTTAAGGAGCAAATAAAAAAAGCAACCGGGATTATAAAAAGTTCTATGTCCAAACTTTAATTAAGCGAGGATGTGAAAATGTCTAAAAGTAAAAATAAACGTTTAGAAATAGTGAGAAGTATATTGAATGAGAATAAAATACATTCCCAGGTCGAATTAAAGGAAAGACTGGAGGAAAACAGAATGAATATTTCTCAGTCTACTCTTTCTCGTGACTTGAAAGAACTCGGTTATATAAGAGCACCCATAGGAGATGGCACATATAGGATAATCAAAGTCGAGGGGGGAGAGGAGCGACTCGATCTTCTTTTTAGATTAGGGTTGGTGGAGTTGTCTTACGTGAATAATATTATTGTAATAAGAACAAAAACAGGAAATGCCCAGGCTGTTTGTACAGCTATAGACCATGCAAGAGTAGACGGAATTGTCGGAACTCTCGCGGGAGACGATACTATTTTTGCTCTGGCGAAAAACAAAATAGTCGCAGTTAGGGTTGTAACAGAACTTAAAAAGTATATAGGGTAAGCAAGAATCCAGAAGACAGGAGTCTGAAGTCAGAATCCCATCCCCACACCAAGTAATAGGACGCAGATAAACGCAGATTTAAAAGGATTTTTTATTTGTTTTTACTACTTACTGCTCTCTCCTACCTACTCACTTTTTTCCAATTTCTACTTAAAAACAACCGCGACGCCGTTGGCGGTTTTATCAATTTTAACGTGTTTTGTTTTTCTTACCACATGATGTTTCCATGGGCCTTTACCGACAACGCCATGATGCTTAGATACATATATTGTAGGGTCAACATCATATTCGACAAGCATAATCCCATCTGCCCCAATCTCACGAGCTTTTTTAATCATCAAAGCATTTAACTCGACTCTTCGCGCGTTTTTGCCTAAATGAGCTTCGATTACGCCGATAACACGATGAGGTCTTTTGATTTTCTCGCTCGTAAGTACAATCTCGGCATTGGAGGGTTTCGGAGTTTCTACGTATGATTCATCGATTTTTGTATATGTAACGTTTGAAGAAGAACAACCAATTACTATAAAGATTAAAAAAAGTAAAATTGCAGACTTTTTCATTTGGTCTCCTTTTGTTTTTATAAAAAATTAGCCTTATTCTATATTAAGCTTTGGCTTTGAAGACTACTGTGGTAAATAGTTCGATTATAAAACCGTAAATAATTCCCATTACCACAGTCATTATGAAAAGCATATTAGGCGTAAATTGCCCGCCTGCTGCAAGCATGCTGGAAAAACCCATAGGTATACTAAAAACAAATCCCATAATTGGACCATGAAGCCACCATTTCATTTTCAAAGCACTAATACCAATTGCAACCCCAATTAATGTTCTACCAGTTACAATTGAAAGAGAGATAACCCAGGGCATCTGTCCGTTCGATGATGCAAGCAACCAACAAATAATTCCGCAGATTAAACCAAAGATCGTAGCAATTGTAATTCTTTTCCCCATAATAAAAAACCTCCTGTTATTTTTTTAAATTATAAAGAAATTTAAATATTATGTCAAGGGATTTTATAGTAATTACAATTTGAGAAAAAGCCCTTGACATCGAGGCTAATTATGTGTATATAAATATTATAAGTAAATGTGTTTAAACGAATTAGCAATAGTAAGGAGGTAGTTTTATGACAAAGACACGTGCAGATGTTGTCGCAAATATTTCAAAAGGAACGGGAATCCCGGTAAAAGAAGTTAGGTCGGTAATCGAAGCTTTTCTTGAAGAAGTTAAAGAGGTTTATTATTCTAATAATAGAATTGAGCTCAGAGGCTTTGGCGTTTTTGGAAATAAATTTCGAAAAGGAAGAATAGGAAGAAATCCCAGAACCAATGAAGAAGTAAAAATACCCGGCAGATGGATGCCTACTTTTAAACCTTCAAAGGTTATAAAGAGAGAAGTTGAGAAAAAATATTTTCCCGAAGATTAACACCCGTAGCTCAATGGATAGAGCGTCCCGCTCCGGCCGGGAAGGTTGAAGGTTCGAATCCTTTCGGGTGTAAGTAGTTTTCAAGAAATATCATGGGCGCTAAAATAGAAGAGTTTTTGAGCAAGGTCGTCGAACTTGAAGGTTCGGATCTTCACATTAAAGCGGATGAACCTCCTATAGTAAGAGTGCAGGGAAATTTGCAAAGAATTGAGGGGTACAAACCCTTTTTACCCGAAGAAATTCAAAATATCGTTTTCGAAATAATGACTGACGAGCAAAAAGAACGTTTTAAAGAAGAATGGGAACTCGATATTGCTTATGAACTTCCAAAGAAAGCAAGATTCAGGATGAATGTTTTTCTTCAAAGAGGAAAAGTTGGGGTCAATGTCAGAGTTATTCCCATAAAGGTTAAAACAATAGATGAATGGAAACTTCCGGAGATATTAAAGAAAATTGCTCTCTCATCACACGGTTTTGTACTTGTAACGGGGCCGACCGGCGCGGGTAAATCGACCACACTCGCCGCTATGGTAGAGCAGATAAATTTAACAGAAAAAAAACATATAATTACAATCGAAGATCCTATAGAGTATGTCTTTGAAGATAAGAAAAGTGTAATTGAGCAAAGGGCTATAGGTGTAGACACCAATTCTTTTGAAGATGCGCTTAAGAGGGTAATGAGGCAGAATCCCGATGTTATAATGATCGGAGAAATGAGAGATAAAGAAACAATAGAAAAAGCACTTAACGCCGCGGAAATGGGTTGTCTTGTTTTTGCGACACTTCATACTCCTGATGCGCCTCAAACAGTTGATAGAATAGTAGACGTTTTTGCCCCGGAACATCAACATCAAATCCGGGTACAATTTGCTTCGACAATTCAAGCTGTAATAGCTCAAACTTTACTTAGGAAATCTGACGAAAAAGGAAGGATCGGGGCGTATGAAATTCTTATCGGTACAAAAGGTGTTTCTAATGCTATTAGAGAGGGCAAAATCGAACAAATTTATAATATAATAAAATCCGGTGGGCAGTTTGGGATGAAGTTACTGGATGATTATTTGAAAGAGCTTTATCTGAGAGGACAGGTTGATTATGAAGAAGCTTTGTCTAAAGCTTCCAACCCAAAAATGTTTGAATCGTCTTTAGCCAGAGGTTAAAATGTCGGTTAATATTGGAGATTTTCTCACTAAAATGAAAGAAGACGGAGTTTCCGATCTTATTCTAAAAGTTGATTCTGTCCCTATAATGAGAAAAGATAGAGAGCTTATCAAGTTGGAGGATTCTGTTCCTATAAAAGAGGAAGATATAAGAGATATAGCAGCAAGTGTCATGTCACGTAAGCAATTAGAACAGTTTGAGCATGATAAAGAAATGGATCTTGCGGTTAATGTACCGGGGCTTTCCAGATTCAGGGTAAATGTTTTTATGCAAAGAAGATGTCCGGGAATAGTTTTCCGTCTTATCCCATCCGAGATACCGGAGCTTGGTAGTTTACAGTTACCCTCAGTTTTGGAAGATTTTGCAATGAAACCAAGAGGTCTGCTGCTCATTACAGGTCCTTCCGGTTGCGGAAAATCAACAACGATTGCTTCTATAATTCAATATATAAATGAGAGAAAAACAACCCATATAATAACAGTAGAGGATCCAATCGAGTTTATATACGAGGATAAAAAAGCAGTTATAGACCAGAGGGCTGTTGGTTATGATACGCATTCTTTTACTTCCGCTGTGAAGTTTGCTTTGCGCCAGGATCCTGATGTTATAGTTGTCGGAGAAATGCGTGACAGAGAATCGATACAGATAACTATAACGGCAGCGGAAACAGGTCATCTGGTTCTTTCGACCTTACATACAAAAAGTGCTATCCAGACTATCGATAGGATTATAAATATATTTCCTCCTCATCAGAGACGACAGATAACGCTTCAGCTTTCTGCGAATTTACTTGGAATAGTATCTCAAGATTTGGTAAAAAATAGGAAAGATGGGGGATTGATTGCGGTTACTGAGACACTTATTTCAATAGCGGCGGTTAGAAAATTGATAAGAGAGGGGAAAACCCATCAATTGTATTCCATTATGCAGACTCGAACAAAAGAGGGGATGCAGACGTTAAACAAATCGTTGCTTAAACTTATAGGAGAAAAAGTTGTTAGTCGTAAAGAGGCGGTAAGTATTTCGCCTAATCCTGAAGAGTTAAACGAGATGCTGGTAACCGATAAAATATAAAAATTGTTCTGTTTGAAGGTTTAATCGTTCGCGTTTTTCTAAGAGTCTTGCGTTTTTCCCTAAATCAAATATTGTTTAATGAGAGAATAATCGGTGGTTGATTTAATTATAGGAATCGTAAAAATAACATTAAAATTTTTAAACAGATGTTCTTTTATTGTTAAGGCATTTTCTTTCTTTGTATCACTTCTTTTTTTTATTTGTGGTTGTACAAGCCAGGTTAAAAAAACCGACGTAGTTAGAGTCTTTAAAATAAATTTTGAAGGAAACCGGTTTGTTGATGACCAAAAATTAAAGGATGTTCTCCCGGTAAAAGAAGGGGATCAATATATAGAGCAATTCGCCAGGGAAGGCCCTGAGAGAATCGTCAATTACTACAGAAGCAGAGGATTTTTTAATATGCGTGTTATAAAAAGAGAAGGTGAGTTTGTCGAAGAGAAAAATGGTTTTATAATCACCTATCACCTTTTTGAAGGATTGCAGAGTAAAGTGGATAGCATTGAGGTTGTTGGAAATGAACTTTTTTCAATTTATTATATTAAAAGCAAATTATCGGTTAAAAAAGGGATGTTTTACGATGAAGCCGTTCTGGATGCCGGTAAGTATGTTCTTGCGGGCGATTACGCGGAAAAAGGATATGCCGATGCTTCAATGTTAACGGAGAGAATTTTTCTGAACGGAAATGGAAAAAAAGGCAGCATTTCCCTAAAAATAACTATCGACGAAGGGAAAAGGATGAAAGTTGGGAATGTTAAAATTAAAGGATTAAAGGAAGTTAGGTATAAGGTTGCCAGAAGGGAACTTAGAATAAAAGAAGGAGATGTTTATAGACCTTCAAAAGTTTATCTTTCACAGAGTAATCTTTACAAAACAGAGATGTTTTCTGATGTCAAAGTACATGAAGAGAAAGTTCAAGATAGCTTGGTATCTATAACGTTTATTCTTAAAGAAGAAAAATCTCGTTTTTTCCAAACTGGTTTTGGATATGAGTCTCCCCGTAAAGCAATATTTGATTTTAAATGGGGAGATTTAGATCTTTTCGGAAATCTTCAACGTTTGATTATTGATTTGTCATTCAAAGGAGCCCCGAGGATAGGGTCGGAAGTAAACGGTCTGGTTTTCGAAGAATGGGAGCAAAATTACAGAGTGACCTACAGAGAGCCCTATTTTCTTGGAACCGGATTTAATCTTATAATGTCCCCTGCGCTTGAGAGAAGGGAAGTCGAGTCTGATTTATCTATGGAATTTGTACTAGAGAGGGAACTCGGTCCTTATTCTGTGTTTTCTTTTCCGATTGTCGAGTTTAGAAGAGCATCTATACAACCCGATACAATCAATATCACAAACAGAGTCTCAGCGAGGTATTTGTTCGATAAAAGAAGAAACATTCTAAATCCATATAGAGGTTTACGATTACTGTTGCAATATGATTACGCCGGAAGAGTTTTGGGAGGGGATAATCATTTTGATAGAATAAGTTTAGATATTGCTTCTTACTATCTTTTACCTTTTCAGCTTATAGTTGCTCAGAGATCCAGAGCCGTTGTTACTTTTCCGAGAGAAGACCCGGAAGATATTAGTCCCGATGCCCGTTTAGAGATGGGTGGATATGGTTCCCTTAGAGGATATGAAGAAGCTTCCATAGGTTTTCCGGATATCAGACCGGACCGAATGAGTGGACTCGATGAATTATTATTTAATCTTGAACTCAGGATGCCGGTTTACGGCAACCTTTACGCGATAATTTTTGCTGATTTCGGTTCACTCTGGATGGATTACTCAGATGTTTCTTTAAGAGACTTCAATACCGGGGTGGGTTTTGGTGTTGGCTATTCTTTGCCAATTGGAGTTATAAGACTTGATTACGCGAGAGCAATGCGGGAGATTTCTCCCGACGATAAAGGAAAAATCTATCTTAACTTCGGCCATCCATTTTAATGTTTAACATTTTATTCCCATAACTACTGCATCTTCGATTTCTTTGTAGTAATTTTTCTTTATTTTCTTGAAAGTAAAACCCAGAGATTTGTAAAGTTCAAAAGCGCCTTTATTATTAAGTCGATGCTCGAGATAACACGATTTGATTTTCGGGTTTTCGCCGAGTTTTTCCAGCAAATATGATAAAATTTTTGTCCCGAAACCCTTTCTCCGGTGCAAATTTGAAATTGCAACATTGCTTAAATGGAAACTGCTATTTTCTTCGCAACCTATCAGGTATCCGACAATTTCACCGGAAAGTTCCGCCACCAGTTTAATGCATGTGTTGGACAAAATATGCGGAAGAAAAAAATCGTAAGGCCAGGGATCGGAAAATACATCTTGTTCGATTTCTACAACTTTCACCAGATCTTCTTCTTTCATTTCTCTTATTTTTATCTCCGCTTCCGTTCTTTTTCTTATTGCCGCAGAACGCGCGATATATAATGGGGCAGTTGGGTTTGTCACATAATCGGCGTTATTTTGATAAAGAGAGAATAAATTACATGCCAGAGAAACATTAGAAAAAGAAGAAACGTAAAAACCTTTATCCTCTAAAAAATCTTTGTTGATTTCTGCTCCTTTCCCGAAAATTATAGGCTTTAATTCTTTAAAATTAGTTTCGAGGTAATCTGTCAAATTTTCTATTTTAAAAATCCTGTCTTTAAAGATTTCCTCTAAGTTGTTATCCGTTTTTTTATAATAGGCAGCGTAAACAACTTTATTCCTTGCAGGAACGAGAGGTATAAGGTCTCCATCCGGCGCGTTCTCTACCATAGCGAGAAAAGTTGAATATGCTAGGATTGGAATATTTCGGGGTAAAGCCAGACCCTGGGCTGTTACAAGACCAACCCGCAAGGAAGTGAAAGAACCTGGGCCATAAGTTATTAATATTTTTTCTATCTGGCTGGCATCGATATTTAATTCTTTTAACTTTAAAGTAATATCCTCTACCCATTCGAGTGGATAAAATTTTTCTTCGGAAGTGGCTAATCCGCCTTCTTTACTGCTCGCGTCAATTCCTAAAATCATTTATAGTAATTTCCCTGCTGTCCCGGGAAAGTATTTTAAGCTTTACTTCTATTCTTTCATCCGGTAGAAACATTTCCGCTCTTTGGGCCCATTCTATCGCCGTAATTCCTTCGTCTAATAAAGTTTCTTCAAAAGGAAGAAACTCATCGCACATTGCTATTCTATAAAGGTCGATGTGATGCAGTTTCATTCGCCCCGAATACGAGCGCAAGAGGACGTAAGTAGGACTTTTTATAATATCATCAATACCAAGTCCTTTTGCCAGGCCTTTTACAAAAACGGTTTTTCCGGCGCCGAGTTCGCCGAACAACGCTATACAAACGGGAGAATCTATTTTTCTTATTAGGTTTTCCGCTAAATTTTTCGTTTCTTCAGGAGATTTCGTTATAGGCAACCAGTCCCCCTTTAAGAGTGAAAGCTGAATCATATCGAGCTTTAAAATATTCTGAAAAAATTTCTCCGTCTCCGCCGGTGAATATTAGATTTTTATTTTTGTAATCCAGTATTCGTAAAATTTCTCTTATCCCTCCGATGAGGCTTCCAAAAGCTCCTAATTTAATACATTCTTCTGTACTTTTTCCCAATTTATCCTGAAGTTCTGGTGAAGTGATAGGGAGCTGATTCCCCGCGTTCGATACAGAAGAAAAATATGTTTTTAAACCCGACATTATTGCTCCACCCTCAAATTTTACAAGGAAATTAGAATCGGTTGATTGGCTGAATAAATCGATGGTTATAGTGCTTCCGCAATCTACGACAACAGTAGGAAGACCTATTTCCTTCTTTGCCCCAAGCCCATTAGCCAATCGGTCTTCTCCGGGCTTTGATTTGTAGTCCAACTGGACAAGATTTGAAGGAAAAGAAATTATATCGGAATCAACAACTTTTTCTACCGATTTTTTCTTATCTGGGACGACAGAGATACATAAAACTCGTTTTATATCAGAAAAGAAGTCTCTTACGTCAGTGATTTCAACCGTCCTTATATCTTTTTTGAGGGAGTTGTTTTCGAAAATTCCGCAATGATATGTTGAGTTTCCTATATCTATTATTCCAGTCATTATTGCTCTCTAATAAATCGTTTACCTGAAACTTCTCTTGAAAGTCCTTTCAGTTCAAGTAAGGCCATGGCAGTCATGATAACTTGAGGCTTTAATCCTGTTTCTCCCGCCAGACTATCTGTGCTTTTAGGCGTTACTTCGAGCACTTGATAGACCATCTTTTCTTTTTCGCTTAAGTCGGGGATTTTTTCTATGTTTTTTTCTTTCTTCTCCTCAATTTGGAGTTTGGTATTTTCTAATACGTCTTTATAACTCGTCAGAGGAATTGCCCCGTTTTTTATCAGTTTATTTGTCCCTTCCGATACTTTTCTGTTTATATCTCCGGGTAAGGCATAAACATCTCTTCCGTATTCCAGAGCCCATCTGACAGTCGAAAAAACCCCACTCCTCTGGGCTGCTTCTACGGCAATAACCGCCTTAGAAAGACCGCTTATAATTCTGTTTCTCGCCGGAAAATGGTAGGGAAGTGCCCTGGAAAGTGGAGGCAACTCCGTTATTAAACATCCGTTTTCCACTATTTCGGCCGCGAGATTCCTATTGGATGCCGGATAAATTAAATCTATTCCGGTTCCCATTACAGCGAGAGTCCTTCCGTTTCCCTTAAGAGCGCCAATATGAGCCTGTGTATCTATTCCCATTGCCATACCGCTTACTATTGTTATTCCGAGTTCGGAAAGTTGTTTGGCGAGTGTTCTTGCCGCAATTTTACCATATTCCGTTGCCCTTCTTGTACCGACGATCGAAACCGCATTCGAGTCTATGGTTAGTATTTTCCCCCTGCAATATAAAATAGGCGGAGAATCTTCTAAGTCGATTAAATTTTTCGGGTAATCTTTATCGAGTATTGTAAGCATACTAACATTTCCCTGGTGCAATATACGAAGCTGTTTCTCCAGCCGGGAATCGATATTTCCTTTCAAAATCTCTTCTTTTTTTATTTCTTTTTTATCTATTAATATCTCGATACAAACTTTTTTTTCGAGAATATTTTTATTCCTGGTAATTATTTCCCTTAATCTCGAAGATTTCATTTTTATGTTGGATAATTTCAGCAAATTTGTTTCTTTTATCATATGAGAATTATAGTAAATTAAAAAAAATCCGCAATCTTTAAAAAATATCTCACACAAAGACACAAAGAACACAAAGTTTTATTTTTGTTTTAATTATTCAACCACTCAACTATTTAACCATTTAACTTGGATTCGAAAAATCTAAGTTTTCGCTAAATCCCAAACCCTAAAACCTACTTTTGTCATTTAACTGAGATTCAAAGAATCAATGATTCGAAGAATCCACGTACCAGGTTTGACAAATAGGAAAAGGATGTTAAGATTATTTGAATAAAATAATTGGGAGGAAAGAGATGAAAAGTTATAAAAAAGAATTATGGTTCAATACGCCCAACAGGGTAGATTTTATAAATATTACGCCGCAGGTGGAGGAAGCCCTTAAAGAAAGTAAAATAAAAGAAGGCTTATGTCTCGTTAACGCCATGCATATCACAGCGAGTGTTTTTATAAACGATGACGAGTCCGGATTGCACGAGGATTACAAAAAATGGCTTGAAGAAAAAGTCCCATATGACCCGCCCCGTTATAAACATAATACTTATGAAGATAACGCGGATGCCCATATAAAACGTCAATTGATGGGAAGAGAGGTTGTTGTGGCTGTAACCGATGGAAAATTGGACTTTGGTCCATGGGAACAGATATTCTACGGTGAATTCGACGGAAGAAGAAAGAAAAGAGTGTTGATTAAGATAATCGGAAAATAAAGAACCACCCCACCAAATGTTTTTGAACCACAAAGTTCACAAAGACCACAAAGAAAAAAATCCGTTTTTAACTGCTAACTACTCTCTGCTCATTGTCCTCTAATAATGTATTTGACATTTGAGTTGCCTTTTATTATAATATATAAGGAATAAATATGAAGATATTAAAAAGAATTTGTGCACTGTTTTTACTTATTTATGTTTGTTTGTTCGGGAAAACGGACGGGACCACAGGGCTTCCTCTCGGCGGTATCGGTACGGGTGCTGTGAAATATAATGCCGGAAGCGGAACATTTAACGCGAATTTTCGCACTCCCACACGGGACGGAGATTATGACCCCTTATCCGAAACACAATTTCAATTATTTATCCAGAGAGAAGATTCAATATTGACGGATGATTTGTTAACCGCTCTGCAGAACAGCGGAAGGGTGGATGATGATGCAGTTTTTCCTTTACATTGGGTAAATTTTGGCGAATTGAATGATGTCTCCGTGGAAATGACAGCCTATATGCCCTATAACCCCGATTCCGTTCCGATGATGTTACATCCCTGCGCGATGTTTGAATTTACGATCGAGAATTTAGAAAACAGTGAGGTTACTATCGGCCTTGCTTTTCAAATCGGAACACCTGTTACCCCAGTAGCTATTACTGATACGGGATTTACGGCAAACGGCACATCTCTGGAACTCTGCTTGGTCGGAGATTTTCCGGATGGAACGGGAGATTTGAGTTACGGAAACGATGATGGGTTTTTTACCAGCGGGCTTTGCGATAATAATCTTTCCGGTACGACAAACCGCCTTGCCTTAAGAGTTTTTTTGGGTGCCTATGAATCGCAGGCCTTGCGTTTTGTTCTTTCCTGGTATCAGCCTGACGAGATGGAACACTATCGATATACAAATTTCTGGAATAACGCTAAAGAGGTATCTGTTTCTGCGCTCGCTAATTTTGACACTTTTAAGGATAAATCGGAAGAATTGGTGACCCGAATGCGGAGTTCCAATTTTCCGGAGTGGCTCGTTGATCAAACTCTTAATTCAACGGTAAACCTGGTCAACAACAGTGTGTATTTCGAGGACGGTCGTTATTGCCATACAGAAGGCATGTGGAGTCCGGAGGGGACCATGGACCAGATGTGGCATACAAGGCAAATCTATACAATGATTAATCCCCAGCTTGCCTGGCAGGAATTAGAATGGTGGGCTCGAACTCAGCATGTCTCGAGCTACACCGGTCAAATTCATCACGATTTCGGAACAAATTTTAATTATTGTGGTTGGGATGATACGGAACACTCCGACTACCGGGAAATATATGAGTGGGTCGATTTGAACTGTGGTTTAATTATTTCTGTTTATGAAGCATTTATCGCCACTGCCGATATGGATAAACTTTCCTATTTCTGGCCCTACGTAAAAAAAGCGGGACAGCGTATTCTCGACCAGGTCGAAGAGTACGGCAGTTTGGAATACCCTTATACCTTCGAAAGTTCGCTGAGTACCTACGATGCAGGCGGTAATTCACAGGCGTTTAATACGGGCATATCTATAGTTTCATATGAGATTATGACTTATTTAGCGGAAATCATGGGGGAAACGGATATAGATAGTATTTATCAGGATGCTTTGGATTCCGCTGTGGCAAATTTTGAGAGCAGATGGCTGGATAATACTTATCCTGCTGCGAATTTTTGTGAAAGCGTTCTCGGTGGTCCGTGGATTGCCAATTATCTAAAGATGGGACCCTTCTGGGAGAAGCAAAAATTAAATGGACTTTATAATACAATTGTAAATTATTATGATCCTCTGAATCAGGGTATGGGCCTGTCCGGCGGGTCCTATTCGGAATGGCAGCCGTATCTTATAGGACACCTGGGAGGATATTCCCTGCAAACAAACAGGTCTAATATGTGGTGGGCTCTGCAAAAAGATATGTATGAAAGGAATTATCTTAATAGGAATCTTGTATTTAATCAACAGCTCGGTATTCCTACGGAAGTCTCAACGCCTGTATGGATAGCAACAAGCGCGCTCGGAACGAACCAGTATATCAGTATACCTGTTTTATGGCGTAATTACTACAATATCGCGGGCTTTCATCACAATAAGTATTCAGGTGAACTATGGCTCGAACCGATACTCTTCGACTCATTAAATCATCAATTGCAGGATGCCCTCGTAATTACTCCCGAAGGATATGCTACAGTGAGTTACGAAGCTTATGGTGATTTTTATCAAAATCAGGAAATTGTTTTCACACCGGATCAATCGGTAAATGTTTCGGCTATTTATGTTTGGGATTTATATAGTGATTCATTGAATTCGATAGATTTTGTACGGGTAGATGGAGTAGATACGGACTATTTGCGCACGGGAGGTGGAGACCTGGCTCATCTGAAACTGGATTGGGAAGGAACGGTAAGCACAGGCGGTATTACTATCCGGATTGAGGGTGATCCTAAACCTGGTATGGGTATACCTGATGCGCCCGAAGGATTTGGAATTGCTATGAATTCAAGTCAAATCCTTTTAACATGGAATTCTGTGCAGGGAGATATACTCGGATATTTTGTAGAAATAAGTCTAGACGGGATTTTTAAAACGCTCACGAGCTTAACCGATACATTTTATTTAGAGACAGGGCTATTGGATTCTACAGCTTATACCTATAGGATTCGTTCATATAATGCGGGTAATACTTCCGAGTCCAGCGATGAGATAGTTGCTACCACTGATGTTGGTGGAAACGGCGAGGTAGTATATGCTATTAATGCCGGAGGGGATACCTACGTGTCACCGACGAGCGGTATTGAATATATAGATGATGAAAACACAGGATGGGTTTCAGGAGGTTCCACCTATTCCGCATCGAATTCTATCGGAGGGACGCAAGATGATACACTTTACCAGACTGAGCGCTACGGTGATTTTAGTTATGCTATTCCTCTTACGAACAGCTCTTATGATATAGTATTAAAATTCGCTGAAATATATCAGGATAATCCGGGGAATCGTATATTCGATGTCGAAATAGAAGAAGAACGGATTATTCGGGATTTAGACCTCATTTTTCGTACCGATAAATACACCGCTTATGATGTTGTCATGCCTGTAAGTATAATGGACGGAGAATTGAATATTGAACTTATAAGCGTAACCGATAATGCTAAATTAAACGCTTTAGAAATTAGAGAACCAATAACAGGGGTGGAAGAACTCAGCGGCATTCCTTCAAATTATTTTCTCAGTCAAAATTATCCAAATCCTTTTAACCCGATTACTTATATTCGATACGGTTTATCACAAGATGCTCATGTTGGTATATTTATATATAATGTATCGGGTCAAAAGGTCGATGTTATTGTCGATGAAAGACAAAAAGCCGGATATTATTCAATCGATTTTAACGCCGGTAATCTCGCAAGCGGAATTTATTTCTATACAATCAATACGAATGATTATTCCGAAACGAGGAAAATGACTTTGGTTAAATAGCAAAGAGGAGTTTAACCACAAAGAACACAAAGTTTTTCTACTATACCCTAAATACTATACCCTGAATAACAGAATCAAATTATCCGGGAAAAGAAATTTGTTTTTTGGATTTATTGTAGAGTTACAAGAATACAAAAAGAATAGCTCGCGCAAAAAACATCGAGCTCAAAGGAGAACCTCTTTTAATCACTAAACAAACTAAAAATCAGAAATATTTATTTTTTCTTTTTTGCAGTTTTTTTGGTCTTTTTAGCTGTGCTTTTTGCTTTCTTAGGAGCAGCTTTTTTCTTACCTGCCATATTTCCCTCCTTTTTAGAGTATAGCTAAATTATAAATATAATAAGCCGATAACCCCTATGAAGAAAAATTCCTATCTATATTACAACTACGCCTACGGAAATATAAGCATTTTCCCCTTTTTAGTCAAGGTTTTTTTAAAAAATCAAGCAATTTCCCGATTTGCCAATTTACTAATTTATTGCTTCGCACCACCCTTGACTTAATAGTAAATATCGCTAAGTTTTCGCATGTATCCTATATTCTTATGCAACAGTACTATGAAAAAATTTAAAGGTAGGTAAAATAATGTTTTCACGGGGAAAAAGAGGGCGCAATAGTAAATCTTTTCCAAAAAAGGAAGATATTGATATTATAACTCAATTTCGATTTAGTTCATATAAGTTTGTGTGTTTGTTTTTAGTGGCAATCTTTTCGTTCTCTCTATATTCGAATGAGTTCCCCGTTTGGTTTCGGCTAAAGTCTGATGATGATTATTCCAAATTAAATTGGGAAAAAAATCTTTGTTCGAAGAATTTTTCAGCTGAACGGAAAGTAGAAGGTGGACAGTGGGAAAAAGTTTATGGTTTACAAAAAAAAGTAAAAGTGGGTTTAGCGCTTGGCGGAGGATTAGTAAGAAGTATTGCGCATATTGGTGTTTTGAAGGCACTTGAAGAAAATTATGTTCCTATAAATGGTATAGCAGGTACAAGTATGGGGGCAGTAATTGGCGGTTTATACTCAAGCGGGTACAATCCCGATTCTTTAGAATTTATTGTAATAGAAGATATTGATTGGGAAACATTCTTTCAAGACCAACAAATCAGAACGTACACGCCAATCTGGGAGCGCATAAGGAATAAGCCAAGACCTCCGGCTTTGGAAGTTGATCTATCCTGGAAGTTTCCTTTTATTTCCTACAAGCCAGGTACGGGAATAAGAATTGCTCAGAGATGTACGGATGAGATAGCAGATAAAACTTTACAGGCAGATTACAGAGCAGGTTTTGATTTTTATAAATTACAGTATCCTTTTGGAGCTATACTGACAAATTTAAATAGTGGAACATCGACATTAAAAACAAATGGAACCCTTTCTACTGCTCTTAGGGCGAGCGGTTCTTTTCCTATAGCTTTCGAACCGATGATTATAGAGAATGTTCAATATGTCGATGGGGGAATTCTTGATAACCTGCCGGTCGATGCTTTTCTACAGGATTTCGATCCTTTAAGAAAACCTGATACTATTATAAATATACACGATAAAAATAAAGGTGAAGATATATTTGTGATTGCCTCTTATCCTTCTAAATTAAGGGGTGTCAGGGATAATCTAATAGAGACTGGAGATGTAATGTCTGGATTGGTCGGTATTGGCGTTATGTATAAAGCTTATTCTTTGGCAAGGGAGTTTCATGTGTGGAAAAGCTGGGATAATGCTGACGGTCGAATTGATATAGATGTAAAAGGGGGTTTTGATTTTAATAAAAGGAAACTTAAAGAATTGATTCAAACAGGTTACGATGAGGCAAAAAATCAAATATATAGCATAAAAAAAGCAATTGCAGATAAGGAAGATAGTATCGATAGTCTTGATATATCGAGAGAGGTTTTTAAGGTTGCTTCAATAAAATTATTTCAGATAAAAGACAAAGATACCCTGGAGATTGAGGAGGATAGATATATAAAAAGGGCGATAAGATTAAAGGTCGGCAGCTATATTGAAAAAAATGATGTGTGTTATGTTCTCAGAAATATTTACAATACCGGAAAATATAAAGATGTAAGAGCGCGAGTAGATAAGCAGTCGGAAGGATTGTTCATCGAACTCTTTTTAACGAAAAAGAATGAGTATTCGGAACCGTTTGATGTGATGATGGTTATGGGAGGGAATGATTATGATGATTCCCTTATTGCCGGAGAAGTATACAGTCATATACGGAAAGAGAAAAGAAAATTAGGTTTTTATGAAATAAAAGAACTTGTCGAAAAAAAATATGTAGAGAAAGGTTATGTTATGCCTTCTGTTGAAGGCGCGGTATTTTCCTCTTTTGATGATAAAGATATGCTATTTATCCACGGGGACAGGGGGATACACCTTGAGGGAGTTAAAATTTCTCAGGAGGATAAAGACATGAGGAAAGCGATACAGCGGGAATTCAAAGCACCATTATCTCCGGAAAAAATTTTAAAGAAGAATAGAGAGATATATAAACAATATCAACTTAAAACGATTTCTATTGAAGGTATGAAAAAGGATTCGTTAAGCATTAGAGTTAAGCCCAAGACTGGTCATACTCTGGAATTTCCAGTTATGTCCCTGGAAAAAGACCAGGGGCTCAATTTATTTGCCGAGTTGCGAACAAAGCGAATTAGAGGGTTCGGAGATCGTTCTTTCTATGTGAATTTTTGTCAGAGCTATCCTTTGAAAGTGGCCAGAGATTTAATTCAAGGATATAAGTATAATGTAGGCTTTAACAAATGTTCTACTCTGCGATTTTCTTTGTGGTCATTATTGCCCGATTTGTTTCTTGGTAACAGAAAATTAAGTTATCCAAGCCTTCAAGATACGACCCTTTACGATATGAAATATGATGAGCTTATTTCTGGGAGCTTATCCTATCCCTTTTATAGTAAAGATTTTGCTCTTAGTTTTGGCGTTGAATCTTATTATAGGGCATATCTTAACAATTCTTTACTTCCGCGTCCTGTCATTGGATTTTTTAATATGGAATTTGACAACCTTGACCGGTTAGTTTTTCCTTCATCGGGAACTAAGATTAGCTTTGAAGCAGCCAGCGATCTAGACGAAGGATTATGGAATAAAGCAAAAATAAAAGGTATTTATGCAAAACGATGCAGATTCTATAATAAGTTCAAGACTGTACTGACCGGAGAGATATATGTAAGCGGATGCAGCCAGACAACTCCTTTTGTGCAGAAATACAGTATGGGAGGAATTACGCCTATCGGGAGTCGCCAGCTTATACTACATGATTCTGAAGACCTTCCTGGCTACAGACAGAATGAGTTCATCGAACCATATTTGTTTAAAATTGGCGGTTCCGCAAGATTTACTATTGTTGAGATGCAGGTTCTGGGAGTAAGATCGAATATATATTTTGTTGGTTCTGCGTATTTGGCGGGTGCGTCGGATTCTTTTTCATCTCTTTTTGATGAAAATTCCAGATGTTATTCGTCTTCAATAGGGTTTTTTCTGGACACAAGTTTCTTAAATTTTGGAATTGGTTGGACAGACTCCGATCGGGATTTTTTGCACGATATCTATGCTTCAGTGGTTATTTATGGACTTGGTTTTTAAACACTGAGTTACGCCCTCGCTTTTCTTTATCGGTTTTTATTCTCTTCTATTACCCCCATCAATCGATTAACTGATGCGAATCATCTCTACCCCTTGACAAATGAGAAGAAATAAGTACAATACTTTATATAACAAAGTACTTTAATAAATAGGGAGGATTGCAATGGATAAATTAATAGTGAAGTTTTTAAAAAATTTTTTAATTTTATTTTCTCTTCTTATATTCTCGTGTGTTTGGGACGACTGGGGTCCGCCTACGCAATATCCAGTAAAAAATGCTTATCCTGATTTTGCATATGATGGACAGAATTTCTTCTTTGTCTGGGGAGGAGATGATATTTATGGAAGAATTATATCTCCTGAAGGAGATTATGTCACGCCCATTTTTGAAATTTCCAGCAGCGACAATATTGAGGCAGAACCTGAAATTATTTTTTTGGGATCATCGTTCGTTATTATTTGGGAAGAACATTTAAGGGAAGAGGGTGTGAGAATATGTTACAAGAAATACAACCGTTATTACTCGCAGGTAAGCAATTCGAGTACAGAATTGTTAAGAGGTCACGGGTTGTCGTCTCCCCGTATAGAAAAACATGCCAAAGGATTTGTTGTTTTGTGGTATGAGTGGGAATCGGTTTGTTACTATTGTAACATTTCATTGTTTAATTTGAGCGGGGTGGAATTAAAAAGAAGAATGCTAGGTACGAGTCCTTACCCGAGAAAAAGTGTTAGCCCTTTGGTTCGCGCGGATAGTGTAGACAGGTATTTACTGAGCAGAGGGGCATCTTTTGAAATCCTTGACCATGACCTTGAAACAATTAATGATATTGATTTTCCAGGGAGCGAAGAGATTTATTCCTGTTATGGTTACGATAAGTGGTTAAGTTTTGTAGACCGCCAAGAGGATTCGTATCCGTGTATCGGACATTTGACTATAAGGAAAATTGGACTTGATGGTTCAGTTATGCCTCCGGACAGCATAGTTATTGAAAGTGATATGAATCATTTTAGAAATCTTACTGTTTGTCCTGGAAATAACATTTTTTTATGTGTTTGGCAACAATATGATGATGAGGGTTCAACCGTAAATTATATTCGATTAGATAGTGAAGGTAACATTATCGATGATGAATCTTTTCTTTTATATAAGAACGTCCATTTTGGAGAGGCAAGATTAAAATATGCGGAGGATAAGTTCTTCTGGTTGTGGAAATCATGGAGATATGACGAAGGAGAGGACGCAGAATTCGACGAAAAAATTCTTTGCTGCATATTACCGCAGGGCGGGGGCCCTTTATCCGCAAAATTTGTTACAGTAGCAAAGTAAAGTTGTTTTAGAATATGGACTTTGTCCATTGAATAAAAAGGAGGGTTTTCATGTTTGCAATAATATTTTTAGGTTACGTTGGTTTTTCCGATGCGGTTCTAAATTCAAATTATAGTTACGACAAACTTTACGAAGTTGCTGAGCATAATATCTTAGAAACTGGGAATATTGGGTTGAGTTACACATATGATTTTGAGCAGGGTGCCGAATCCGGAAATTATGATTTTTCTTCGCCGTCGAATTTAGGGATTAAATCATTAAAGATAGGCGGTGAGTTTTTGGGTGGATGCGTTGGAGAGGTAATTCCTGGTGGACTGGTTGCCGTTGTTATTGGATTCGACCAAGATTATTATAGATCTGCGGGAGCGGAATGGGATTTAATACATTTAACTCATCTTATCGGCTCAGCGCTACTTGTAGCTCCGCTTACCTGGGGTACCGCAAAGTTGCTCGGAGAAGATTCGTCCTTCTGGAAAACCTTGGTTGTGACTTTAATGGGTAGTGTGGTGACAACCTTTTTATGGCAAGGTGACGACAGCGACGATTACTATAATCACCTTTATTATTTATTTTTAACCCCAGCGGGGGCATGTGTCGGCGCAAACATGTAGATATTAATTTAATGCAAAGACACAAAGATAATAGAACGCAGATAAACGAAGATTTAAAGGATCTTTTTGTTTTTGTCTTGACACTGGACGCACGATTCGCGACTCGTGACGCCCTTTCCCCCTTGACATCCTACCCTATTTTGGGGTATAATTTAAGATAAGGAGAAAAATATTTCAAATTTAAAAAAAACAAATGTACAAATTTCAAAAATATGTTTCTTGCTTTTTTTGCTTGTAGGTTGTGTCGATGAAGTACGTTTAAGATACGATCCGGATTTTGAAGAAAGACGTTTAGCGCCTATAAATTTAAATACTGAGATTGAAATCGATTCAATTCTAATTGAAGGATATATAACTGAAGTCGCATCACGGGAAGATTATTATACCGACGGTCTCTTTATGGACGGTCATTATTTCGCCGCTCTTAAGGGAGATATAAAAGGAGCAATCAAAAAAGATTTGAGGTATGATTTGTTTCCTTTAGAAGGTGACACCGCCGAAATTTTCGTCAATGTGAAAGCAAAATTTACTTCTAATTATGCTCCACTCAGACATAAAGATTTCATTTTCGTGGGTACGAATATAGCCTGTGATTTGGGATGTCTGTTTATTACTTTAAACCAGGAGGACGTTTCGTCTCTCGAGGCTGGAATGTCATGGGGTTGCGCCAGCATCTTAGGGTTTTTTACAACAAGCTGCATATGGGGCTGCATCCAGCATACTTTTGATAAAGTTTCAGGTAATACCTGTATATCTTGCGATATACTTGATAAAAACAAAAGATTTATTGCTACCTACGAATCAAAAACGAAAAGAAAAAAAAATCTAGATTTTATTAGATCCAAGGGAAACCCTACCGCACGTCAAGTTTTACACGCAACTCTAAGCGAGACGTTAAGCGATATAAAATCTCAGATTGATAGGGATAGAGAGAAGATTTTGGAATCTGTTAGGGAATGATGAATCAACTGATGGAAGCATACCTATCCCTGACACCCTTTACTTCTTTTAGTATCATTAATACATAAGATGGAGACTTTTAATTATGCCTAATTTCATAAAAAATCATTTCTGGAAGTGTTTTGTTTCGTTTGTCTTTTTGTATCAATTATGTTGTTGTTATTCAACCTGTGGTGCCTTACAATCAGCAAAAACTTTAGGGAAAGGAGAATTTGAAGGTCTTGCAGCAAACGAAATTTCCTGCTGGATTTCAGAACCGGATTCAGGACCCCCCGAGAAATTACCTCCTGATTTCAATGCAAGTAGAATTAATTTAAGATATGGTATAGGAGAAAAAACCGATTTGGGGTTATATTTGAATTTTAGCTCTTTAATTTGTGCTCCTTTTTCTCTATCGGCAACTTTAGTTGGACACCAACTCTATATTAAACAAAGAATTACTCCCGAAACCTCAAATGTTGCCATAAGCGGCATGTTTGGAATCACTGGGCCTGTATACAATGTAGAAGAAGAAAGATGTAATATATTTGTACCTCGAATAACTACTATAATCAGTAGCAACAATGCAAAGAAATCCAATATTTATGGAGGCTTGGGTTGCAACTATGGACCCCTATATTGTATGAGATGGGGAGAGCCTTACGATCTTCAATATATAGAAGATAGCAATTTTCATTTTATTCCCGATGTTTTTTTAGGATGGGAAGGAAACTTTTTGCTTGAAACAGCTGTTACTTTCTATAGAAATAAGCCCCTATACCTACATCTTTCAATCGGATGGTTTCATTGATGCCTCGAGAGTCGTGACTCGGTGCTTTTTTAAATTATTTTACAGTTAGGACATTTGACTTTAATCAGAAAAATTCATATTGTTAAAAAACCGAACAACCACTTGACAGATTATCGAACTTAATTATATTATAGATGGAGTTGAGTTTTTTGAAAAATCAGGGAATTTCCCTGAGGGGGTGAAATGAGTAGGATAGCCAGGGTTTTAAGAAATAGGTTAAAAGATTTGAGAGTTAACGCGAACTTGAGCCAGAGAGAGGTCGCGGGCAAGCTGAAAATATCCAGATCCGCTTATTCGCAGATAGAAACAGGAGAAAGGAAGGTTGGAGCTGAAGAATTATTCAAATTGGCTGAAATTTTTAAAGTCGATGTCAACGATTTGATGGATTTGAAAAAAGGGATAGAAGTGATTTTAGAAGAAAAAGAAGAAACAAAGAAGAAAAAGAATAAAGCTTCAGTTATTCGTATAAGCGTACCTCAGAAAAATTTCGAAAAATTTAAAGAGGTTTTGCTTTATGTTCTTAACAAAATCGGCTCTAAGGCTAATGTGGGAGAGACTGTCATTTATAAACTTCTTTACTTTATCGATTTCGATTATTACGAGAAATACGAAGAACAGTTTATAGGAGCTTCTTACATTAAAAATAAATATGGTCCAACCCCTATAGAATTCGCGAAGATTGTAAGCAAAATGATTAAAGAAGGTGAAATCGAAAAGGTCGACAGCGATTATTTTAGCTATCCTCAAACAAAATATCTTCCATTAAGGAAGTCCAATCTAATAAAACTGAGCGCCCCCGAAATCGGAGTAATAGATGAAGTTCTTAACAGGCTTTCCGATATGAACGCAAATCAAATAAGCGAATATTCACATGGAGATATTCCATGGATGACTACAGAGGATGAAGAGCCTATAGATTATGAATTGGTGTTTTACAGAAATCCGCCTTACAATGTGAGAGAATACGATATTGAAGATTGAAGAGTATTTAGAAGTTATCCGCTTACCTGAATTTGATAAAGATATGAAGAAATTGAAGAAACACAGAACATTAGAGAAAGATTTAGATAGATTTTTATTGGCTCAAGTTTATATGCACCACATTGAGAAACAAAATGTTAAAGGATTATACAGAATCCCGGGTTTAGGAATAAAGGAGCCGAAAATATACAAAGCTACCAGATTTAGTTGTCAATCTCTTAAGGGAGGCGGTAGCTATTCGGGAATTAGAGTCATATACGCGTATAAAGAAGAAGAAAACGATAGGGATAAAATAACGCTAATAGAAATATATTATAAAGGAAACAAAGAAAACGAAAATAGAGATAGAATCATCAAATGTTTTGGATAGTAAAACGCGCAGCATCCCCGTCATCGGTCGTTTATTTTTTCTTTTGTTTTTCCTAAATCCAAAATCCCAATTTTTGACGCACGACGCACGACACCCCCCCCTTGACATATCAGTAAAAAATCTGTAAACTTTTTAATAAGAAGGGGAAATATGAAAACATTTTTTTTATCTATACTATGTATTTTAATGCTTTCAGGTTGCGCCCAAAAAGTCTATCTAAGGTATAACCCGGATTTAGAAAGCAGGCGCTTAGAACCTATAAATTTAAGGACGGCGATTAGAATAGCTCCCATTATGTTAGAAGGATACACAACTGATGCTCCATTTTTGACATTTTTGAAAGGTTATTATTTTCCCACTCTTAAGGAGGATATAAAAAGTGTAATAAGAAAAGATTTGAGGTATGATTTGTTTCCGATAGAGGGGGATCCCGCTGAGATTCTCGTTAATGTCAAAACCAGGTTTATTTTTTATATTGAACCTGTTCCATATAAATCTTTAGTTAATCCTTTAATTGTAATAGGCGGTGGTATTGCTGGATGCTTAATCAGTAGTTATCTTGAACCTTTTGGAGAGCCTGTCGAACCCGGCATGGGTCCCGATTTACCAGGAACTTTTAATATGTGTTGTGGGGGGATAACAGGTGGTCTGATGGGGGCTGTCGTGAATAGTTCTCTTGATAAAGCTTTAGGTAACACCTGGATATTTTGCGATGTATTGGATAGAAATGACACGCTTATTGCCACTTATACAGCCAAGGTAATTAAAAAGAAGAATAAAAACTTTTTTAGTTCCAGCAAAAACCCGGACGAACGTCAAGTTTTGCAAGCTTCGCTTAGTGAAGTGTTAAGCGACATAAAATCTCAAATAGATAAAGATAGAGAGAAGATTTTAGAATCCGCAAGGGACTGACGGAAAAAGGGGATCAAAAACAGAGAATTTGGTGTTGAAATGATAAATGGGATAAATCATATTACTTTATCAGTAAAAGACATAGATGAATCTTTCAAATTCTACAAAGAGATTCTTGGCTTAAAACCAATTATGAAATCCAAAATAAGCGCATATTTTAAAGCCGGAAACACCTGGATCGCACTTGTAAAAGATGAGTCCAAGACAAATGTGAGCGATTATAGCCATATAGCCTTTAACATTGACTCTAAGGATTTTAATGACTTAAAGAATAAAATAAAAAATTATGGCGCAAAAGAATGGCAGGAAAACAAAACGGAAGGAGATTCGTTTTATTTCCTTGATCCAAGCGGCAATAAATTAGAGATACATTCAACCTCATTAGATGACAGGATCAAACACGGCAAAGAACATTGGAATAAGGATGTTGAATGGTTTATATAGGTTAGCAATGAAGGAGTAAAAATGTTAAAATTTCCGGAATTGGAGACAGAAAGGTTAATATTAAGGGAATTTACAGACGAAGATTCAAAGAATCTTTTCGCGACTTACTCAAGAGAAATAGTAACAAGATATTATGACCTGGATGAAATGAAAGATATTAAGGAAGCTGTTGAATTATTAAAAGACCTCAAATCCAGATATTACGAGAAAAAAGGTATGCGCTGGGCAATAACTTTGAAGGAAAATAATTAATATATCGGAGATTGCGGATTTAACGGTTGGAACTTCCGTAATTATAAAACAATGCTTGGCTATGCTCTTATACCTGAGTTTTGGGGTAAAGGATATGCTTTTGAAGCAGTACATGAGATATTAAATTATGGATTTAACAAAACAGATATAATAAATTTACATAAAGTTTCGGCAACTGTCCAACCTCAGAACAAAAGATCTAAATCTTTACTACAAAGATTAGGTTTCACATTGGAAGGAACCTTAAGAGAAAACATGTACAAAATAGATAGATTCCTTGACGCAATGGTTTACTCGATGCTAAAATGTGAGTATAAATATAAAAAATAAAAAACCGATTCACTCGCAAAGACACAAAGAACACAAAGTTTTTCGTGTTCTTTTCGCTAAATCCTAACCCCAAAATCCTAAATCCCAAAATATGACTCGGTGCTACGCACCGTATGAATATCGTAATAAAATCAAGTTGTTTGGAAAAAAGAAAATTGTGGGGGTTGGGGGGAAAAGGTCACTTATCGGAATTTGCTCCCAAAATCTTATTTTTTTAACTAAATAGTTATATTTTTGCCTATATTTAGTTCAATTTAAGGTTAAAGTCTTGACTTTTTATAACGAAATCGTTATAATATAGCAGTATAAAGGAGGCGTTTATGGAAGAAAGATTTAGAAAGATAATAGCAGAAAACATTAAAAAGTGTAGAGAAGAAAGCGATTTTAAGCAGCGCCAGATAGCTCAATATTTAGGGATGGATCAAGTACAGGTTAGCTATATTGAAAATGGAAAAAGACCTATAGATGTAGTAAATTTGAAAAAACTGGCGGATTTATATGACACTCCTATGAAAGAATTTTTAGAGGAAGAAATTTCAAGTAAGCAGCTTAAGAAGTACGTGTTTCGGAATAAACGTGAAGACGCTAACGCTTTATCGGCTATAGCTTTCCTGAATGAATTTTCAAATAATATAATTCACCTGGAGAAACTTCTTAATGAAAGCTGAAGCAAAATATGCTAATGAGCTTAGAGGAAAATTAGGTATTCCCGTAAATCAACCTGTGAATCTGGATAATGCGTGTAACTTACAGAAAATTCATTTAATTTATAAACCTTTTGGTCGCACTTCTTTTTCGGGTATTTCACTGAAAAAGAACAGGGAGAAATTTTTACTTGTTAATAGCTCGAAGGCAAAAGGTCATCAGAATTTTACTATAGCGCACGAGTTATATCATCTCCTCTACGACAATAAGCATGATAGATATATATGTTATTCGGGGCAATTCGAAGATGATAGAAAAGGTATCGAAAGAAAGGCGGAAATATTTGCTATACATTTTTTGCTCCCTGACGAAGGGGTTTTACATTACTTGAAAAAAGGTAAAATTAATATCAAAAATCCTCCTTTAGAAAAAATTGCTTTGTTAGAATTTATATTTAAAGTAAGCCATCAAGCTACATTAATAAAACTTCTTGAAATGAAAATTATAACCGAAAAATATAAGGAAAAGATTACCCCAGGTATAACAAAAGCTGCTCTGGAATATGGTTTTGATACAGAGCTTTACGAAGCAACAAACAAAACTCAAGTTGTATCTCCCTATATTTTCTATGTAAAAGAAGCTTCCGAGAAAAATTTGATTTCCGAGGGTAAGTTGAGAGAGTTGTTAAGAAAAATTGAGCTTGATTTGAATGATATTTCCGATGATGATAATGAACAAAAAGAGGTTGAAGAATTAGGTGAATTATGAAGTAGTGCTTGTCGTTGACGCCGACTTTATTTCAAATTTTGGTTGGGTCAACCGAATAGATATAATTTCCGATCAATATGCTCCTAATATTATTTTAACAGATGTCGTAGAAAACGAATTAAACAATCCAAAGATAGTACATATTTATAATAGGTTGAAGATATTTATTGATAATGGCGATATTAAACCATATACAATAATTTCCTCTTCAAAAGTAGGTCGAGAATTTATTTCATTAAGTTGGGAATCCGGATTGGGTGATGGAGAAGCAGCTTGTTTGGCTTATTGTAAAATGAATGGGGGCTTATTAGGTAGCAATAATTTAAGGGATATCTATAAATATTGCAGAGATAACGACATAAAAGTTATTACGACAGCAGATGTATTGAAAAAATCTTTCGAAAACAAATACATAACTCTTACGGAAGGAAAAGAAATATTGGCTAAGATGATAAAAAAAGGAAGAAAAATCGGTTACAATACCTTCGAAGAATTGCTAAAAAAATACAAACCCATCCTTTAAAAATAAAGGATAATGCTAACAGAAATTTATTATAAAGGAGATAGAGAAAACGAGAACAGAAGCAGAATCATCAAATGTTTTGGATAGTAAAACGCGCAGCATCCCCACCCCTTGACTTAACGAAAACATTTCGTAATTTTTTTACTTAAGAAGTTTGTAACAATTTTAATGTATCGGAGGGATAGAGGTATGTATAAAAATTATAGAGTCTTTTATATTTTAATTTTGTTTTCCTTTCTTAATACAGAGGCACGATCCAAAAATAAAGTCGATATAGAATATTCAATAATTGATAGCCTGATTTATAAAGAAAAAGATTATGACGAAGCTTTACGACTTTCTAAAGATTTTTTAAAAATATATGATGATGATTTTAACAGGGCTTATGCCCATATGGTTAAAAGTATAATAAACCTCATCGAAAATTACTCTGATTACGATAGAAAGCCTTTAGCGCTTTTCTTTAAATACCATAAAAATTTTTTTAATAGGTTAAGAGCGAGAGGAACTTCAGCGGAGCTTTTTAAAGAAGAGGGAGATAAACTCCGAGAAATATTAGAAAAATATCCTGATTGTAAACTTGCAGGGTTTGCTCAATATATGTTAGCGATACATTATGAAAGTCAAATCAATTCCACCTTAAGGTATCTCGAGAATGGTAAAGTTGCAAGAGGAAAAGCGATAGAAAGCTACAGAGAAGTCTTTCAAAAATATCCCACAGATGAAATGCCAATCCAAGATTACTCATGTCGATTTAAAATAGGACTAAAGATAGCTCCTATAGCCTTGTTAAAAATAGGAGATCTTTACTATTTTGACTATCGTGTGAAAAAAGAAGAAAAAGATCCTGTTAAAGCAATTGAAACTTATGAATCTGTTATTAATAATTATCCTGAAGTTGTCGACTTCAGAGGAAATAAAGTAGCTATTAATGCTTATGTTAGCATTTTAAATATATATAGAATAAATAAAAATAGCAGCACTTTTCTTGATACAGTAAAAGCTAAAGAAATTTGCAATATTCTAATAAACAAGTTCCCGAATCAAGGATATAATTATAAAGGAGGACATATCGGCGAAACGCATCCTGAAGCTTATATGTTTTTAGCTGATTTTGAAACCGACAAAGAAAAAGCCATCAAGATTTACGAAAAAATAATGACCGAATTTCCGAATAATTGGACAGGGCGAGGAGGTTCAGGAGCTGTTGGCAAATATGGTGTCAGTGCTCTCGGCAGTATAAAATACTTATTTGAAGATCCCGAGTTAGCAATCAATTATTACAGAAAAATATTGGATTCGAATCTCGACAGAAATATACGTGGGAGCGCGCAATCTATAATTGCTGCTATATACGAAGAAGATATTAAAGACTATAACCAAGCTTTAGTTGAATATCAAAAAGTCCTTGAAAATTTTGCCGATATCAATAATGGTGGCGAGGATTATAGTCTAGGTGATGGAGCAGAAAGCAGAATTAGGGTAATACAAGAAAAGTTGAATGAGGAACAAAAGACAGACGTTAAATCGCCTTAAGTTTTCTGTTTGTTTTCACCATTTGACCATTTCTCGATTCAACCATTTGACTAATTTAAAGAATCCCCATATGCATTTAACGGTTGTTTCTTATCTGGTATCCGGTATCTAAAATTCGACTAGTGACTGAAGACTAGTGACTGATGACTCGGTGCTGTGCACCGTCCCTTGACATATCGAATACGTACATTAAATTCTAAACATACCATGAATATCGTTTGTTTAATTTTTCGACTGATGACTATGGACACGAGACTCATGACTCGGTGCTGTGCACCGAATGAATATTGTAATGAAATCAGGTTATATAGAAAAAAGAAATTTGTTGGGTTTGGAGAGGGTTTATTTTTTGAGATTTAATTCCGGGGATGTCTGATTAGTTGCCTTAATTAAAAAGAAAACTTCGTTTGAAATAATATCATTATAATTTTCTGGGTTTTTAAAACGAGCTATAATTTTATACCAGCCAGGATGGTTCAATTTGTATTTGCCAATACCCCAAGCATTGAATGGCCCATCGTCATCAAATGTTAATTCTTGTATATTCTGTATTTCTGAATAACTCCCACCATTGGCGGTAATCACTTTACTTATAATTTGCTTTTCCTTCATATCAATTGAAAAATCCTTAATAAAAGGGACTTTTCCACCGCTTCGTGCGTTTTTATTAGAGCCAAGATTATATACTGATATAGCGAAATTCGGTAAATCTTTACGAACCTTTATAGTTTTATCTTTTTTTCCTAAATTTTGGAGTTTCAGATTTATGGTGATTGTATCGGTTATTAAAAAAGAAGTATCGCTTATAATTAACTCTAAACACCATGAAGATTCCTCTAAAAAGGCTTCAATTTCCTTCATCCTGGATTTTGCTTTTTCGGAGTACTCGTTATCCGGATAATTAGATATAATATCCTTGTACCAAAATTCCGCTTTATTTACATAATCCTTTATCTCAGAAAGCTCCATTCTTTTATAATGCTCATAAATACTTCCCCAAACAAAGTCAAAGTAATGGTTTCCTATCTCTAGTTTGGCAACGGGAAGTAATTCGCTATTCGGATATTTTTCAATAAAGCTTTTATATTTATCAATGCAAGATAATGTTATATCTCCTCCCTCGTGAATTAATCCCTCATTGAATAAAAGCATCTTCATCTCAGCATTGTCAGCCCAGTTGCCGGAAGGGTATTTTTCTATCAATTCTTCAAGAATGCTGAAAGAATAATCAGTGTTAAGCGATACTTGGCCATGAGTCCAACTCACTCTTGAGGTTTCAAAAAACAGGTTGCCCAGTTTCCATAATTTCTCATCTTCCGGTAAATTCTTACTCTTTATTTCTTGCATTGTGCTGTCTGTAGCTTTAATTATCTTAATATCTTCTTCCTCTATAAGATTTAGAAAATCGCTCTTGGGGAATTCGGTTTTGAATTTATCGTAATATTGTAGTGATAAGCCTGGATGCCCTAACATTAAAGAACTAGTCACAAGAATATAATATCCAATCTCCCTCTCTAGCGGTTGAATATCTTTATTTAAAAAATACTGAATTCGTTTAATATCTTCAGCATCGTAAGTACGTAGTGCAAGTTGAAAAGTATATTTATTATTTTCTTCTGCTACCCATTTAGTCCTCTTTTCTTCCTGAATAGATGAAATCATTTTGCCGGCTTTTTTTATCTTTTCGATTATGTCATCCTCTTCGAATAGATCACCAGCTCTTACTCTTTTAATGCTTGATTTAAGTTTAAACAATGAATCGTTATTGGTCTTATTTAACTTGACAATTCCATCTTCAAACAACACCCAGAAGTAATTATCATCTACAATAAAATCCTGGCAATTTCTATCAGGTTCAAAGATTTCCGTTTGACCTGTTAATTTATCAAATCTTGAAAAGTTTCTATAGTTCATCACAAAATATACATACTTTTCGCAATTATAAACTTTCGAACCCTCAATACGGGCTTTCTGCTTATCAACGACTTGCTTTTCTCCCGTACTAAACTTTACTATTCCAGGACCAAAGAACCATAAATTTTCGTCATTATCTAAAGTGACCGCGTTCAAAGGTACTTCTTTGAGAACCGCAAGAATTTTATCATTATCATCTACAACAAGTACACTATCCTTAAGTTTAGATTCTCCAGATTTGCCGAATATTTTATAACCATTCACGACCTTTAATAGTTTCATTCCCTGGTATGGCCAACTTTCCTCAAAGAATTGAATAGCCTTTTTTGTCTTTAAAAAATATATCATATCACTTTTGATCCACAGTCGATCTTTTTCAGGATAAACACTGTTAATCCATATATTTTTAAATTCCTTTATTTCTACTATATTTCCATCTTTCCTAAGAAAGTAAAACAACCCCCCTGCAGTACAAATCCAAACTTTATCCTTTCTGGGAACAACTTTTGTAATCGCTTCTCCACGGAAAAATTCCCGAATAGTGAATACTGTTTTAGTACCCGTCGATTTATCATACTTTATAACGCCTTCGTGAAAACTATGTATCCAAAAAATATTATCATTATTACTATCTTTTACAACATGAGGACTTACAGAAAACCCTCCCAGAAATGGTCTTAAACTTTTAAAGTTTGCTGTCTCTATATCAAATTCATAAGCGTCTTCGTTCGCATCCAGCAGCCAAATTTTATTGTTACTAATAGGACTAAATAATAAATGATTATACTTCATATTTTTACTTGATTTTACTTCGCTTGGAAAAGCATATTTTTTAACGGTAAGGGTGTCTTCGTTAAAAGCTTTGGATTCAAATACGAGAAAAAGAGAAACAATACTTATTATATATATTGAACCAATAGGGAATTTTTTCATAATTTTTTTTTCACTAAAATAATACGCGAAACGAAACCGATTGTCAAGCGAAGCATCCTCGTTATCCGTCTACCGTCATCGGGCGCTTTTTTACTAATTAACCAATTACCTAATCAACTAATTTAATGTACGTGATTCCTCTACCTATTGACTTATCGAACACGTACATTAAATTTATACTATGAATATCGTTGTTGAATTAGGTTATTTGAGAAATAGTGAAAAAAGAAATGCTATTTTTTGTAAGGAGATATTAAGTTATGAATAATCAAGCCGAATGTCCTATATGTAAGCTTAAAGACTGCACAATAATGGGTGTATCTGGTGAAGCTGATAGATATTTTATTTCATGTAGTCACTGTGGAGAGTTTCAAATCAGCGATATCATGAAACAAGGCTTATTAGATTTAAGTAAATATGGACCTGATTACTTGCTCTCTGGCGCAATTAGAAATTTATATGAAAAAGGTCAAAAAATAGAGCTTTTTCACGAAGAAGATTTTAAAAAGATCTTAGACTCGGTAAAAATCCCAAAAGATCCTTTTGAGAAGATGGATTTACTTATAAAATACATTTATAATAAAATGGAATATATGGGGGCTGGAGTGGAAATGAAAGCTAGTTTGAATTTTCCTCTTTTATATGCTGAAAATTACCACGAATTTCTATTTATTATAAATAAGGCTAGAGAATTGGAATATATCGAGTCTGATGAAAATAAGAGAGGATACAGACTGGCCCTAAGAGGTTGGGAAAGATTGCAAGAATTACTGCGAAAAGAAGTAAAGTCTAACCAAGCTTTTGTAGCAATGTGGTTTGATAAAGAATTAGATGTTGCTTGGGAAAAAGGATTTAAGTCAGCATTAATAGAAACCGGATATACTCCTTTGAGAATAGACAAGGAAGAACATAATGAGAAAATTTGTGACAAAATAATTGCCGGAATAAGAGAAAGTGGTTTACTTGTTGCCGATTTTACTGGTCAAAGGGGCGGAGTTTACTTTGAAGCAGGTTTCGCAAAAGGGTTAGGAATTCCTGTTATATGGACTTGCAGAAAAGATAATTCAGAAAACCTTCATTTCGATACTCGCCAATATAACCATATCATTTGGGAAAAACCAGAGGATCTTAAAGAACAGCTTATAAATCGAATTAGAGCAACATTTCCAAAGATTCATTAAATCGAAATATGAAAACGAAAATTAGAATGATAAAATATTTCAATAAAATATACAAAATCTAAAAAGGAATTTATGGAATTTGATAGGAGGTTAAAAGTTGTTTGATAAACCTTTGGATAAATTAACGTTTAAAGATATTAAGAAATTAAAAGACGATAAAATACCTGAATCTAAAATTTTAGATTATAAAAGAGAACAAATCGAAAAGAAGGATTTATTAAAACATATTTGTGGATTTGCTAATGCCAATGGTGGTTTTTTGGTATTCGGGATAGAAGAAGATAATAGTAAGCCCCCAATTCCTAAAAAATTAGCTGGGTTGAATAAGAAAAATTTCAACATAGAACAAATCGAACAGATCATTAACGACAATCTAGACCCACGATTAAAGATTGAAATAAGTCTCCCTATATATAGGAATGGTAAAGAAGGTAAATTTTTCGTTGTGATTAGAATACCTGAAGGGTTCGATAAACCCTATATGAGTAATGTTGATGATAGATTTTATTTCCGCCATAATTATCAGACTCGAAGAATGAGTGAAACAGAAATAAGCAGTATTTATAGACAACGCTTTTCTGCCCCTAAAAGTGTGAAAGAATATCTCGAAAAAACGATGTCGTATCATAATGAAATTTTATTTCCCGTAAGAGATAAAGAAAAACCACTAATTTTTGGACATGTTTTTGTTTTTCCTCCTAATGTAGAAAGACAACGAATAGGGAAAATTGATGGAAAAGTATTAGATAGAAGAGGAGAAGGAGTTCCGTCATTTAGTGACAGAATATTTTCTTCAAACAATTCTCTCGCCTTGCCGTCTTCAAGAGGATGTAACAATTTTGGTCTAATGTGGAATGAACCTGATTCATATAATCGATTAGAATTCCATCGGAATTATCTCATCCACCATGTTGGAGACTATGGAAGAGTTAATAAACATTGGAATTCGCCAGTTCCATTTATTGCTGATACGCATTTAACCACCTATTTACTGTTGACCCTACTTTTTTCCGATTGGGCTTATAATGAGATTGAGTATTTTGGACCTCTAAATATTATGCTTTTGGTTGAGAACATGAAGAATATTCACCTTTACAGAGGAGCAGATCCCGAGGGTTGGCCTAAATGTGTGAGCCGGAAAATAGAAATCGAAAGAGAAACTAATTCATGGGAATTAAAAGATAATTTCGTAGAGATTGTAAAATCCATAATGGATGAATTTATGAACTATTTTGGTAGATATGAGTACGATGGTTTTCAGCAAGGAAAACCCTTTGAGCATCTGTTGGATTCAGATAAGTGAGTAAAGGAATTTTAATGATCGAGTCAGGTTTATTTAAATATCTGAAGAAGAACCATGGTTTAAATAAGATTGCGACATTTTCGGACGGAGCTATCTTGAATCCAGCTCATTATCCTTTGGCAGGTATTAAAGTTTGTGGGGCAATTCTATTTGCCGATCTGCCTAATTATAGTAGATTCGCGCAAGAAGCAGAGCCAGCGGAATGCGCTTGTTATGTAAATCATTTTTTTGCTTGGTTTGAGGGAGAAACTAAACATTTTCGTGGCATAGTTGATAAATATATTGGTGACGAATTAATGTCAGTCTTTATCCAAAACGAATGCGAACAAGAACCATTAAAAGCAACAATACTTACGGCAAAAGCTATGTTGGGTAACGACTCCTTTGCATTCAATCCTAAGATTGGTATAGCTGAGGGACCCTTTGTTATCTCTTTAATCGGGTCTACTAAAAACATGGAAGCCTCAGCTATGGGAAACATAGTAAATCTTGCGTCCAGATGCACCAGCAAATTACCTGCGCATTCTATGAGGATTGCCACGGATAACATTGAATTTATAAAAGAGATCTTTATCGAAGATGTTTGGAATATTAGTGAAGTTAAAGATTTCTCTCCCAAAAACATGAACCCTGTCAAAGTTATTGATGTGGTTAGAGTAAGTGAGTTCGTGCCACAATTCGATTATATGGCAGAAATTAAGGAAAATGTAGAGTACGCACAGAACGAGGGAGCTATCATAAACGAGGCAAAAGAATAGATAGCCTTTTAGCACATTAATGAATCTTTAAAATCAAACCAAACACTTATCTGATAATGGCATATAAAAAAAGATTTAAATTTTTAAATTATATAAATGAATAACTTAAGAGAAGTTAAAATTTTAGTGGATTACAATAAAAGCTTACGGAAAGTCTGCAAAATTCGGTTTTCGAATTCTGATGCAAGTTTATATATGATTCCATATTCTTTGCAAGGGATATTTTGTTTTGGAAAAGAAAAGTTTGCAAAGGGACAAACTAAATTAAGTTTTGATTTTACCAAACAAATCAAGTCAAAAACAACTCCTAAGTTGTCGATCCATGAATCAGGTAATGTGCATATTAAAGCTGGAACTGAAAGTGTAGGCCCTTTAAAAATATCTCCTATAGAAAATTCGAGAGCTCAACACATTGCAACAATTTGTCCAGACGATTTTGAATCCCTACCTTATTTCAAAGATACCCCAATTTCTTCAGGTACGGAAATAGATCGCATTATAACTGTTAAAGGACCCATTAAAAGTGGAAAATTTTTAGTTTATATTAATGGCCAGAAACCAGAGTTCCCTGTAGAATATCAAATACGTTTTGATTTAAGGCGTAGTACAATATCGAAACCACTGTACGTTTGTATATTAGGCACAGCTCAAGAACCATTGGGAGTTGGCGTTGAACCTAAAGGTGTTACAATACTTTCAGGGTGGGATCCTGATATTGTTGACGATTCAGAGCAGGATTTTCTATACATCCGAGGAATTTGAATTTGATTCCTTAGTTACGGATTGAGATTTAAAAGAATATTAATGGGGTCAGGTTTTCTTCTTTGAAAAGTGTCAAACACTTAGTTTGTTGAGTTTATAGTGTTCATAGAGTTCGTTGGGTCACAAGCAAAACACATATTTTTTTATTTCTAGGGTTAAACTAATCCTTTTTTACCTCCTGTTAAAAATTAACATTAAAATATCTCTGGGAAATTTTTTTCTTGTTTTTTGAATTTTGGACTTAGGACTTAGAACATTGGACTAATTAAGAATCTGCATATCAACGGGGTCAGGTATTGAAATGTGAAAAGAAGGATATTGTCACCTGTCATTAGTCTTTGGTCACTTGTCAAAACAAAAAAATCTTTGTGCCTTCGTGGCTAAATAACATCTTGACTTATCTGTTATATTCTTTTAAAATTTATATTTGAAAGAAGATGTATATACGGAATTCACTTCGGATAAAATGCCTTATTGAGAGTAAATACGAACTAAGTTTTGTACTAAACAAGTTAGGCGAAATGCTGTTATAAAAATGAATAAATTAAGATTAAGTATAGTATTAATATTTTTATTTTTAAACACAATGAATTGTTCAAAAAGAATAAAAATAGAAAATTATTTTTATAAATATGAAGATGATTTTATAGAATACGTTAATTCAAGAATAGATAATCGCGAATTCAATGGGGTAAAAAGATGGATAAGTGCACATAAATGGGTTGATTATGATATTTTAATTGTTGACTTTTTAATTGGTAAAGACTATAAAGAGTCTTACTATAAACCGAAAATTGTTTATATAGGATCAGATATTTATATGGATTGTCCACATTGCAAAGGTGATGGAGAATTAATAAAGAAAATTAAAGAAAATTGGTTTGTTTGTAGGGCAGAGAGATTCTAAAACAAAAGCCCCTATATGTTCTACATGTGAACATGGTCATTGGTCAACAAAAAACTAAAAGCAAAAATCCGTGTGTATCCGTGGCTAACTTATTAGATTCTCCGAATCAGTTAAGTCATTGAATTGTTGAATGGTTGAGTAGCAAAGAAGAAAAGTAAATAAAAAAATCACCTCACAAGCAAAACTTTCGTTAAACCCCCTTTTCCTTCTGCCTCAATCTTTAGGAGATAAACACCTGAAGCAAGTTTCTCTCCTGAATCTCCTATCCCGTTCCAGGTAACGGAATGAGCACCGGAAGATTTCCTGCCCGAATAAAGGTGTCTTACCCTCTGCCCCAGCATGTTGTAGACAAAAATATCTACATTAACCGCTTTACCCAACTCATAGTAAATAGTTGTTTTTGCAGTAAAAGGATTTGGATCAACAGAGGATAAAGAAAGCAAACTGGCAGCTATCTTTTCCTCAATCCAATCCTCTTTGGGTTTTATCTTCATTAAATATACATCAATACTGTCTACCCCTGGAGCTGTGTAAAAATAAGTATTCCCGGCAAAAATATATCCCCCATCTGTGGTCTGCTGGATAGAGCGGTCCCAATTGCCGTCAATCCCGACACAGTTTTTCGTCCAGAGGGTATCACCCTCGGAATCTACCTTGATAATGTAAGTATTAGGAGACCACCTTACACCAGCAGGGAAAGCAGCAGTATAACCTCCAAAAATATACCCTCCATCGGAAGTTTGCTGGACGGAGCCACCAATGTAGTCATCTGGTTCATAAGTTCTAGTCCATAGGGTATCACCAATTGAATCCGTTTTTATCAGGTGAATATCTGTATAATAACTCCCAGCAATAATATATCCTCCATCCGAAGTTTGCTCGACGGATGTGCCTTTATCGTAACTGTCCCCTCCGTAAGTTCTAGTCCAGAGAGTATCCCCAATTGAATCCGTTTTTATCAGGTAAACATCAGATTCTCCCGCACCGTAGGAATAAGTTTCCCCAGCAATAATATATCCGCCGTCGGCTGACTGTCGAACTGATCTTCCATAGTCCCAATCAATGCCGCCATAAGTTCTAGTCCAGAGAGTATCCCCCAGAGAATTTGTTTTGATGAGGTAAACATCGGTGCCGCCTGCTCCGTAAGAATCAGTTGCACCGGCAATAACATATCCGCCGTCGGCCGACTGTTGAACTGATTCTCCATAGTCCCAATAGGTCCCTCCATAAGTTTTTGTCCAGAGGCTATCACCAATTGAATTCGTTTTGATCAGGTAAACATCACAATTCCCCTCACCGTAGGAATGAGTACGTCCGGCAATAATATATCCACCGTCGGTTGACTGTTGAACTGATTCTCCATAGTCCAGATTAGCTCCTCCATAAGTTCTTGTCCAGAGAGTATCCCCCAGAGGATTCGTTTTAATCAGGTAGACATCATATCTAACCTCAACGGAGGGATAAGTACATCCAGCAATGATATATCCACCATCTGAAGTTTGCTGGACTGATTTACCATAATCGCTTTTATCCCCCCTGTAAGTCCTGGTCCAAGCGGTATCAGGAGCCTGCGCGAACGAACTAACGATCCAAAAAAGAAAAATTAATATAAGTTTTGATAAATGCTTCATAATACCTCCTTTGTAATACTATAATTATACAGAAATTTTTCAGATTGTCAAATATTTTCCTACATAAAAACGAAAAAACCTAAAAAAAATCGTGCAATTAGTGTGATTCGTTGTTTCTATTTTAGTTGATATGTTGGATTGTGGTATAGTTGGTTTGGATTTTTTTTTGAACCTTCCAACCATCCAACCATCTAACTTTCTAACGATTTATAATCTTTGTGTCTCCGTGTGAAATTTAGTGAGAAGGGAGTAGAGAGTAGTAAGTAGTGAAAACAACAAAAAAATCCTGTAAATCTGCGTTTGTCCGCGTCCTATTCGTAGATTCTTCGAATCAGTTTTTTCGTGGGTTCGTTGGGTCGGATTTTTAAACCACCTAACCACCTAACGTCCTAACGATTTATTGACATTGGACTAAACCTGTATTAATTCATTCTTGTTGGTAATTTACCCCCGGGACAACTCCGGGGATTTTAAATAGATTGTCATCGCCGATTAGTTTTTCAATATCTTTTTTCTTATACTGACTGTAAAAAATAGGTGTAAGGTAATTCTCATTTTTTTCGTAAGGTCTTGTTAATTGTTCCTGCATAACCGGATTCTCTTCGATTAGATGTGTTATTTTTGTGTTTTTTAATAAGCGGTAATAAAAATTTATTCCAACTGTTTTGGGTCGGTTTTTTTTGAAAAACCGGATTACTTTTTTAGTAGATTCGATCGATTCATTGGGGTATCCCGTTAGTAAATCGATTGCTAATTCAATACCATATTTTTTGCAATATTTGATAATCTTTTCTAAATCATTATAAGAGTATCGATTTTCAGATTGAATATTTTCATCGCTGTCGACCGAGAGAGTTATAAGGGACGCGTTAGATTTGCTTAATAACCGAAATAATTCTTCGTCATAAGGATAGGATTTCATGTATAAAGTCCATTTGAATTTCGGTGAATTTTCAATTATAGCTTCACAAAATTCTTTGGAAAAATCCAAATTCTCATTGAATTCACTATCACATAAATGAAAATTGTGATATCCTTTGCTGGTTAAAGATTCGATTTCTTTTATAATATTATCTGTTTTCCTGTAATAAACCCTTTTGTTTGCTTCTATGCAGTAGGGGCAGCTATTAGAACATCCTACGTGAGTCGAAAATCCGACAATACCCTCGTTTTCTATATATGGATTGTATTTTATTTCTTCTGCTCTTAATATCTCCAGTTCATCATCCAATCCGTAATCCCAACCGCTTATTATTTTCTTATCCAGCCGATTAGATTCCCATAGTTTCAAGAAGTATGGGAAAGCTTTTTCTCCGGGACCGTTTATTCCAAAATCGCTCTTTAGATAGTCTAATATTTCATCGGGAGACGCCGAAAATCCGGAACCGCCTAAAACAACGGGTATATTATAATTTTTTACGCTTTCTATCATCTCTTTAAATTTATTTAAAAAGAATTCATTGTTAAAATAAAGACAGGAATCGATATTTCTTATTGAAAATCCAATGATGTCATAAGTTTTATTTTCTAATGTTTTATTTAGTTTTTCTAAAGGTTTTTCATTGAAGGTAAGGTCTAATATATCGCAACGATGATTATGTTTTTTTAATGCCGACATTAAATACTCCAGCCCTACCGGTAAAACAGGGGGAGTTCTGTAAGTGTTGGGATTGATTAATAAGATTTTTGAAGGCATCTATTTTTTTGTTTCAAAGAAATCGCAAAACTCTTTGCATGAAATCTCTTCTATAAATTTATCGATACCTTCGGTTCTTATCTTTCTAATGTTATTAATATTTACTTCCCCATTAATTGGTTTAAGCCGGGCGAGAGTGTCGCAGTCTTCGAATTTCTCACATTCCCAGCAACCTTCGAGATTTTTCTTCTGGCAGCATATTCTTATTTTGCAATCGGTTGACCCCCCTCCTTCCCTGCAGGGCTTCTCGCACCGCATTTTTTCCCATGCTTTTAGAATTTCGTAGCAGGATTCGTAATTCTTGAAAGTTTTTACTTCTTCGCTTAAGCTTGCTAGGCCTTTTGCCCATTTCTCGAATTTTATTTCATGAAATTTTTCCAAAAGCGCACCGCATAAATCCGCGACCTTTCCTGTACGTAGAACGCAGTTTCCGCAGTAAAGCGCGCAGTAACCGATTAAATTTGTGTTTTTATTATGTTTCATTTTATAATACAGAAATTATCATAGAACATATTTCTGTCAACTGTATCGTCTGATATTAACATGGGCAAACCTTTGAAATGTGAAAAGAAGTATATAGTCACTTGTCATTAGAGGCTGTGCCAAAACTCATCATATCAAAAAGGAAAAAAATAAAGATAAATTCCCTAAAAGGCTTGCAATTTCTATATAAGTGTTTATTTTAAATAAAAAGAGGAGACGAAATGGGCAACTATATAGAAGGAAAATCAAGGAAGCAATTATTCTTATTACCCCCTAATTTGGACGAATGGGTACCGAAAAAACATCCAGCAAGGGCGATAGACAGGTTTGTGGATTCTCTGGATACAGATTCAATGGATTTACAAGAGAGTAACGATGGTTCAGGGAGGAAGAGATATCCACCCAGGGAGATGATAAAGATATTAATGTACAGCTATTCTACAGGAGTAACTTCAAGCCGAAAGATAGAGAGATTAACTTACGAGAACGTGGTTTTAAGATGGCTTTCAGGTGGAT
>Ga0307433_1000168_pt1 | contig 59752 bp, 51 predicted proteins | sample SalMarWE160210MG_FD_202166 | JGI IMG/M metagenome (GOLD analysis project Ga0307433, IMG submission 202166) | Salt marsh sediment microbial communities from the Plum Island Ecosystem LTER, Massachusetts, United States - WE1603-210 | ecosystem: Environmental > Aquatic > Marine > Intertidal zone >...
CGGCTTATCAGCCGGAAGTAAAAGTGGATCAAAATACAACGATTTAGCTCTTTCAGAACGAAGTAAAAGTAAGGGTGATCCAATGGGATCAGTAACTAAAATCATTAACTTAACTATATGAGGAAATGCTATGAGAATGAAACTAAATGCAATGTTGTTATTAATCTTGTCAATTTTACTTTCTTGTGGAGCTGGGTGTACGGATAGCGGATGTACGGATTGCGGTAAATTTGCCCTTTTGGCAAAAAGCAGTACGCTGGGACTCGGCGGGGAATTTACCACGGCAGTAGCTCCGAAAGTTAACGCCCGGGTCGGCATAAATACGTTCAGCTATGATTATGACGGAGAATTAGAAGATGTTGATTACGAACTTGGATTCGATTTTTTCTCTATAACAGGACTGGTCGACTGGTATGTCTTTGACGGTTCTTTTCGTCTAAGCGGCGGTGTTCTGTCAATGGACCATAAAGTCAATCTTGACGCGATGCCGACTGAAGAGCAAGAGATTGGAAATACAACCTACACACCCGCTGAAATAGGTACTATGTCCGGCTGTTTAGAAATAGATCAGATAGCACCTTATGTAGGAATCGGCTGGGGCAATCCGCTAACTCATAGCAGGAGGTGGGGATTTACCTGTGATTTTGGCGTTGCTTTCATAAGCACTCCTGATGTTAGTCTCTCGGCAACCGGGCCGGTAGCCAGCCTGGCGGGGGATCTGGCAAAGGAAACTGCCGAAATAGAAGACGAACTGGATCCATTTAAGTTCTATCCCGTCATTGCCGTCAGCTTTTTCTATAGATTCTAAAAATAGGAGGACTGGTTAAGACTGTATTTCGGCCCCCATAGGCAATTTTGGGGAAAGCGTGCTGAAGTTACGACGTTGTTGAAAGGCCTGAATCGGGAGCAGGTTCTTCGGGAGACTGGCCGCCTTGTTCGGCATTATCCTGCGGCTGCTTGTCTTCCGTGGATTGTCGCCGCGGCTGTTTTGTCTCGGAAGCAGGTTCCCGTTCAATCCCCTGCGGAGGACTTAACAATACCCTCTCGCCGACTTGCAGACCGCTGACGATCTCGACAAAGGTGTTGTTAAACGCCCCAGTTACGACTTCACGTTCCTGCGGGCCCGAGTCAGTTGCGACATAACAGAATTTCTTGCCGGTACGATTTTCAACAACCTGAACCGGCACGATTTTGACGCCATGCAACTGTTCAACGAGAATCTCGACTTTTGCCGACATTCCCGGCTTGAGAACCTCGTGTGAGCCTTCGATCGTGACATATGTCGTATAGAGCTTCACGCCGGGATCGAGCCAGCCTTGCTGAGGATCCGGTAATGGGGCGACCTTAACTACTTTACCGTGAAAGGCCATGTCAGGATGAGCTTCTACTGTAATTGTCACATCCAGCCCCGGCAGAACTTTATTTACCGACGACTCGTGGACTCTCAGTTCAACGCCCATAACATTGGAGTTGGGAATGGTAAAAATCTTCTGGCCCCGGCGAACCATGTCACCGACCTCGATCGGGTCCTCTCGCCTCTGGTGCCAGTCCGCACTGGTGCCGTAGACGATGATGCCCGGGCTGGGTGCACGAATAATGCACGCAGCAATTTGCCGCTCAAGCTTGGCAACGTGACTTTTCTGGAGATTAAACGAGGCTTCGGTACTTTCAAGTCTCGCCTGGGCCTGGGCCAGCTCGGATCGAGTGCTAGCCACGGTCCTGTCCAATTCACGCTTGGCTTCGTGATAGTCACTCAGATACTGCTTTGTTTGTTTTGGAAAATTATAGAGCTTATACAATCTGAGCGCCTCAGTGGCACTCTCTGTTTGAATCCGAAACCGGTTCACGTCTAGTTGGGCGCTCTTCAAATCAAGGTCCGATGCATAGTTCGCATCATGAAGCTTTTGTGTACCCGTTAAAACGTCTGTCGCTTTTTCGAGCTGTCCCTCGGCAAGAAGAATATCATTTTGATATTGCTTCAACATCTGTGAAGCCTCGCCGCCTAAGTCATTCGGGTCGTCAAGAAGTCCCAGCAATGTTGCCATTTCGATCACTACGTTCGGGTCCCGGCTCTCCTCGTCGACGAGTTCCTGCGATGCTTTTTCGCCCAGGTAGTTTTGCAGGTCCATAAGGCCGAACTCAACCGCCAATTGTGCCGCGGCAATGTCGGATTCATTCTGCTTCTTCTGGATCAGGTGAGACTCCTGGGCCCCCAAATAATTCGCTTTGTCAGTCGAAAATTCGATCAATTCGCGATTATATCTGTCTTGGAGCTCAGCCGCGTTTAATTGGCAGAGAATTTTCCCCTTTGCAACATCTTCAGGAGTAATCAGCGTACCCTCGGGAACGATACTGGCAATTTCGACGCCCCGGCCCTCAACCTCACACATAATATCCGTGGACTCCTGAGCTTTGATATTGCCGCTCTCTGTCACCGTAATGACCAGGTCATCCTCGCGCACTGTGAATGTGCTACTCGCGCCTTCGGCATCGGTTGACAACGGCGTTCTCATCCATCCCGAAAGCACAATCGCGGTACCGCCAATTATCAGCAGGAAAATTATGATCCAAAGCCGCTTACCCTTGCGTTTCCCAGTAGCACCCTGCCGCCCATTTTTGCTGCCTGTTTGTTTGTTCTTGTGATTTACCACTATCCTCGCTCACATTTTTCAAATATACATTATTAAACATTCCATTTATAGCGCTGCTTTTATTAGATTACACGATATAGCATCGTTTTTCAACTAATTTCTGCTTCTCGTGCAGATTTTGGAGAATCTATTTCAGTACAAATATCTCATACGAGCCTTCTCCCTGCCGATATACCCATAGCATTCCCGTAAGAACTCCACGTTCAGCAGATGGCTGCCCCTGGCACATTGAGACATACCATGATTTATACCTGCTGACTTGCACCAGGTTCGCTTAGTGCACGGTTTATTTCTTAAAAGTAAGCATAAAAGTCGCTTTGAGGTTGTATTTAAAGGAAAAATCGTTTGCAAAGAGGCCAAAATTCGTTTCGGGGCGTACCAGCAGGAGCAGATTTGGGGCTATGGAACTCCATATGATTTTTTTCTTCTTCCCGGATCGCGTAGCAACCTGCCCATTAACCGGAAGAGCCAAATATATTAGCTTTTTCCCAAGACAGCCCTGCCGGGGACATAAGAAATGGCAGTATCGCATCTAACGGCATATTTGACCGGCATGGAAAAATCGTTTCAAATCTTTCTTAAACAGTTTTTTCAGTTAAAATAAGAAGCAAGTTCAATAAACTAACTGAAACAAATTCACATAATGCAGGAAAAAGCGTTCGAGCAGCAAAAAAAAGTCAAAGCACAACTGCCATCGCATTTTCGTAAGCATTTGTATACGAATGAATTAACCACTCCAGGCATCCGTCCTATAATAAAATTTTGCAAAAACCCCAAAAAAAATGTTCGCAAATATTGACAAAGTGGTAGAAAGTGGTATATTCTCCCATATTGAATAGGCCAAGTGGGACGATTGCCATGCTATTATTAACAGGCGAATATCAGCACGTTGTCGATAACAAAAGCAGAGTCCTGATTTCTAACAAGTTAAGAAACCAGATTGATGTCGATGAGCACGGCAGCAATTTCTATCTCGTCCTCGGCGCCAACGGCATACTTTGTTTGTACCCTGAGAAGTATTTCGAGCAAATAGCCCTTGCGGTTACGCCCGGGACCACGGCACCTGATGAGGCTGTTGTATTCGAGCGAATAAGCTTTGCCATGTCAAGCAAGGTGGAATTAGACGGCCAGGGCAGATTGCTTCTGAATGAAATATTACGAAAGAGAGCCGGATTAAAAGACCAGATTACGCTTATCGGCGTTAGAGACCATATCGAGCTGTGGAACACCGAAAGCTGGGAACAGTACGTTTCAGACCATATGGCTCAATATCAGAAACAGATGTCTCAGGCAAGGCAGGTTGTCCTGCTAAAACAAAACGAAGAACTTTGACTTTTGGAGTGGAGACAAGACAAAATGATTGGAACGGATTCGAACCATTGCAGGATTGTAGCTGAAAGTCTCGCCGGCAAAAGAAAGGTTGACGAACACACTTTCGCCTCGCTGGCAATTCTCGATGAAAGGCTGGAGCAGTTGAGAAGTCTCGGCGAGACTTTTTCAGGCGTTGCATTTTCGCCCGATGCAGCAAAACTTTTAAGTCAGAAGAATGCGGTAGCTGTCGGCTGAATTTCAGTTTCTTATGAGGGTTGAGTATCGAGTGAGCCCCCGATCCACGGGGACACGACAGTAAATACGGCATATATTATATGACATACGAAACAAGTGGATGGTTCGACAATAGAGCATACTCCGGTTCTTGCCGGTACGTTAGCTGAGCAGATAAAGCTGCCCTCGGATGGCGTGATGGTCGATACGACCATAGGACAGGGAGGTCACAGCCTTCTGCTCGGTAAAACCTTGGGCCCTGAGGCAGTCATCGTCGGTCTGGATGTCGATATAAATGCTGTCCGAAAGGCCCAATTTAATTTAAAGGAGCTTGCCTGTAAGGTTATTCTGCTGAATTCGAACTTTTCTCGAATCGACGAGCAGCTTGCCGGTAAGGGCATCAAAAAGGTTGACTTCATACTCGCAGATTTGGGTGTCAGCTCGGTACAGTTGGCCGATGCCGAATTTGGCCTGAGTTTCCAGACAAATATGCCTCTTGATATGAGAATTGACAAAAGATTAAAACGCACCGCAGCCGATATAGTTAATAAATCGGATGAAAAATCCCTGGCTGATTTGATTTACAACTTCGGTCAGGACAGGGCCTCGCGACGGATCGCGCGTTTTATTGTCCGGCAACGTGAAATTGAGCCGATAAAAACAACAGGCCAACTGGCGCAGATAGTCTGCAAAGCATTTGCCAAAGCAAAGCGAGGCCGAAGAAGCAGAATACATCCGGCAACAAGAACCTTTCAGGCGTTGAGAATTGCAGTCAACGATGAGTTGGAGAATTTGAAGAAGCTGCTCGCTTCAGCACCGGATCTGCTGAAAATAAATGGTTATATAGCAGTTATCAGTTTTCATAGCCTGGAAGACAGATTGGTCAAAAGCGATTTCAGGCAAAATGGAAAGTCAGGTATTTACAGTATCGTCACGAAAAAGCCGATTGTGCCAACCCGAGAGGAAATCAAAGAAAATCGGCGTGCAAGAAGTGCAAAATTGAGGATCGCACAAAAACAATAACCTCATTATGCGATCCCCGGAAATAAATGGAGTTTTGTTATGACTTCGGACGCGAAAATTGGATTGCTGTTAGGCTTGGTATTTATTTCTATAATTGCGTTTGTCATCAATGGTCTGCCCCGCTTTCGCAGTGCTACAAACGGCAGTGAGATGACCACAAACATGGTCAGCTCACAGAATGATACGCAGCCAATCGGGAGCAGGGAACGCCAGGCTCCTGGACTTTTTGACTGGACCGAGCAAGCTAACGAACCGACATACGAAGAGACTCAGCCTCCCCTTGAGCAAAAGGAGGATGTTCGCTTTAAAATACAATTGCCGAATGACATTTCGGTCGCAAAAGACACTTCAATTATGGAAATTGCCGACGAAGTCGAGTCCACTATACCGGAACCAGTCGAGCCGGCTCCGCCGGTACAGATTTCTGAGGAAAAAATTGAAGAAAAAATTGAGGCCAAGACACCCAAGCCCGCCAGGCCGGCCCTGCCAAAAGTCTATGTGGTTAGCGAGGGCGATACTCTGGCCGATATCGCCAAGAAGTTCTATGGACCTGAGGAAGGCAACAAAAGAGCAAACATCGCGAAGATATTTGAAGCCAACCGCCAACTGCTGAAAACTGTTGACGATATCTACGTCGGCCAAAAACTTACGATACCGCCGCTCGTGGCTTCGCAGGCGGATAAGAAAGAAACAAAGAGTACCATTGCAGATTCAATATTTGAGAAGGTAAAATCAATTGGCATCAAGCACCTTTCGACTCGTCCCGACAAAGAAGAGCAGAGCGTACCATACATTGTGCAGGAAGACGACAATTTATGGCGTATTGCCGCCAGGCAGCTTGGAAATGGCAGCCGGTACCGAGAGATCAGCAAACTCAATGCCAGTGTCCTTAAGGACGAGAATGATCTAACTGTCGGGATGCTTCTGAGAATGCCGGTTCGATAAGGAACGGCAAATCCTTGAGCAGTCATCGGGCCGAATATTAGATATTAAGGATTGAACCCCGAACGAATAACGATATACGTTTACAATGTCCCAGTTCCGTTTTGTTTTTGTTGTATTTTGTTTTACGGCTGTTCTGATATTTGCCGTTAATCTGCGTAGTGCCAATGATCGTATTTTCTATGAGCGTTGTGCATACAACGCCGATATGAGCCGATTGAAACAAGAGCTTGGCACCAAGCAGTTATTGCTGGAAGGCTTGATCAATCCTGCCGCGATTTCACAGCGTGTTGATAAATCAAATACTGACAAATAAAAATTGAGAAGCGTTCGAATAACCATTTTTTTTTCTTTGTTTCTAATGGTGTCATTTCTGGCACTGGGGGGGCGGTGTTTCTATCTACAGTTTTGCAGGAATCAACATTATAGCGAAGCCTGCCTGGGACAGCGGCGGTCATACAGGAACCTGCGGCCTCAGCGTGGTGTAATACTGGATTGTCGGGGCAGAGTGCTTGCCGCAAGCAATAAAGTCCAAACCATTTTTGCAGAGCCGCGAGTGATACAAGACGCGAAAGCCACATCCTCAGAACTTGCCCCGATTGTGGATATGGGCGCACATATTATTTGCCAACTGATATTGGAAAGCCGCAATCCGGGCTTCACAAGAATCAAGACAACCACAGATTACAATCAATGCAGCGCCTCAACCAAGATTTACGGTATCGGGGTTCAGTCCGACTGGCAGAGACATTATCCAATGGGAAACCTTGCGGCAAACGTTGTCGGCTTTACGAGTCTCGACAATCGCGGACTGGAAGGAATTGAGCTGAAATACGACAAAGAACTCAGTGGTTCAGCCGCACGGAATATTTTCTTTGCCGATGTCTATCGCCGGCCCATTCGGGCAAAACAGCAGGATGGCGTTTTAACCAATGGCAAAGGGATTATCTTAACTATTGACGCTACTATACAGCAGTTCACGCGAGACGAGCTCTTCAAGCAATACGAAAACTATGAAGCGGAATCGGCGGTGGCAATTGTGGCCGAACCGAAAACAGGGGCAATTTTAGCGATGGTCTCGCTGCCTGATTTTGATCCTGCCGATATCCGAACAACCGACCCGAATAATTTCCGAAGCCGGGCAATCACCGATTGGTATGAGCCGGGCAGTATTCTCAAACCGGTTGCGGTCGCGATCGCCCTTGAGGCCGGGGTGGTGAACAAGACAGAGAAGATATTCTGTGAAAACGGAAACTATTACGGCAAAGGATTATTTGGGCGGATCGGAGAATATCGACGGGGATTCGGAGATTTAACCGTACGGGAGATTCTGATAAACTCCAGTAATATCGGCATGGCCAAAATCGGACAAAGACTCGGCAAAGACAGGCTTCACGACGGGCTTAAGCTTTTTGGCTTTGGCAGAAAAACGGGTATTGAGCTTCCCGGAGAGATCGATGGGCTATTAAGGCCTGCGCATACGTGGGACGGTTATAGTGTCACCCGGATACCTTTCGGCCAGGAAATTTGTGTAACCAGCATGCAGTTACTCCGGGCTTTCTGCATACTTGCCAACGGCGGCCGGCTGGTTCGTCCATTCATGGTCAGAGCGATTGTCGATAACGAAGGAAATATCACCGAGCTGAAAAGACCGCCCCCGCCGGTTGGGTATATCGTCAAACCCGAGGTTGCTAAATGGGTTGTTGCCGAGGCTATGGCCAGCGTAGTCAATGAGGGAACGGGCAAGAGAGCAAAACTCGATAAGTGGCAGGTTTTCGGCAAAACCGGAACCGCAAATATCGCACTGAGCGACTCAAGAGGCTATTCGGATAGGGATTATGTTGCTTCCTTTGTCGCCGGTGCACCGGCAGAGGACCCTGCTATTGTAGTGCTGGTCTCGATACACAAGCCGAATCGGTCGCTCGGCAAAGGCTATACCGGCGGAGCTGTTTCATCACCGGTAGCGGCCAAAATAATTGAAAGAACGCTCACTTACCTTGGCGTTGAGTAGAGCCATGATTCATGCCTTTGGTCCCGGCTCCGGAGTCTGTAAAAAGTGGCCAGAATAATTTACGCCGTCGCGGGAGAAGGATTCGGGCACAGCAGCCGGTCCCACCTGATCGGGCAGAGATTCATCGATGCCGGTCACGATGTGATGTTCGTAGGCTCGCAGAAGTCACTTTTGTATCTAAAGCAATACTTCGGCCCGCGTGTCAAAGAGGTTTTCGGCCTGTCTTTCGCTTTCGAGGGCCAGCGCATCGACAAATCGGAAACACTCAAGAGGAACCTTCTCAAACTTCCCGAGGCCAACAGGCTAAACGATGAGCTTTTCAAGCAGCATTTTGAGCCGTTCGGGCCGGAACTAGTAATATCCGATTTCGAGCCCTTCAGTGCATGGTGGGCCTGGCGAAAGAACGTGCCGTTTATCAGTATCGACCACGAGCACATGCTGACGCTCTGCAAGCTCGACCACCCGGCGAAGAACTGGTTTTCCCGACTGACCGCCAGCGTGGTGACCGAGTGCCATTACATCGGAGCGGTTGCCTATATCATCCTGAATTTCTTCGAATCGCCGCTGCGGATCGATTCGGCGGTTTTAGCCCCGCCCATCGTAAGGCCCATAGTTTGTGAACTGAACGCAACATCGGGCGAGCATATCCTGCTGTATTCCACGACCGGCACCGAACAGGATCAGTTGCGGGCTCTCCTGCAAAAATTCGCCGCCCAGAAGTTTTATATATACGGCTTCGATGAGAATGCCGAATATGAAAACTGCATTTTCAAGAAGCGTTCCACCGAAGGATTCCTCGCGGACCTTGCCGGCACCCGGGGCGTTATCGCCTCAGCGGGTTTTTCGCTGATAAGCGAGTGCATGTATTTAAGGAAAAAGATGCTCCTGCTTCCCCTGGCCGGCCAGTACGAGCAGATCATCAACGCTCAATACATCCAGAAGCTCGGCCTGGGAATCTCAGCAGAAAATCTCGACGAGCCAATCATAGCCCGATTCCTCGAAGAACTCGACAAACCAATACCCAGCGACGAAAAAATCATCTGGCCCGACAACAACAAATTCTTCCGAATCCTCCAAAACGAGCTAAACAAGCTCGCCCCCCCTATCAGTATCGAGTGCCGATAGTGATCTTATCGCAATCCGGCTTCAATTCCGCCAGCCCAAAACCTCAGGATGGATCCGCAGCATTATATCGTCTTTCGTGTCAGCCTTGCCATCGGGACCGGGACTGAAAATCTTCTTGTTCTCAACGTCAATGATATATTCATCACTAAAAGCACAGGCTTTAAGATTTACTTCCTCACCGAGCCTCTTGTTCAAAACAATTTGCAGAAGGTCATCATGTATCTGTATGGCAGCCTTTCGTTTTAAAAAGCTTTCATGCGCAACAAACCTCATTCGCATAAGAATTGCGCCGACAGGATTGTAGCAGATATAAAGCAAAGGCAGCGACTTGGAGCCCTGGAATGAAACCGGACCCATGCGTTGATAGATAGACGGCCAGACCGGGAATTTCACAATATTGGGATCCTCGACACCTTCCATAGTGTTAATCCAGTCATCGCAGACGTTCCTGTATAACCTTAGCGTGGAATTTCTTTTGAGCAGTGGAATCTTCCCAACCTTACCTTGACCTATATTCCTGTTAATGAGATATTCAAACAGTACGCTATTTCGCAGTGACAGTTGTTCCTTCGTCAAGGGTGTGAAGTGCCCTGCTAACATTTCAACAGACTCCTGCGAAGCACGTGCATTGTTTGCAATCGAGTTCGCAGTTACCATGTCGGCAGTCATACAGGCATTACAGATCCATTTACCGATCAATGGCCGGGCGTTAAGGCTGAGTTTCCTGAATACAGAATCCAGTTCGATCAACTGCACAGTGACGGCGTGAATATCGTCTTGTTCGATCTGCAAATGTGAGTAGACTTCATAAAGATAGGGCAACTGTGCTAGATCCTGTAGTTGCATAATCTTGAAATCGATGCTCGGACTCGTCAGGTCGGCTATCTCAGGAAATTCATTGAGCCGCCGGATTACGTCTCTGGCTACTTTGTTATCTGCCCATATCTGTTTTATTTCTTCCGCAAAGTAGTCGAGCGCCTTGGAGATTTCCGAGATCGTTCCCGTTTTTATGATCCCCTTTACTTCAGCAATCATCCTACTGTCACTTTTTGTTATCTCAATAGCAGAGACACCAGAAGAATCAGTCTCCTCTCCTAACAATTTTTTGAGAACCTCAAAGCTCTCGGCATATTCCGACGGGGCTGAGCGTAAATCTGCAATTGTGTAATCATCTGGAATCGGCGGTGCATCAATGCTCCAAAGCAGGTAAAAGACAATCATTAAAAGGATTGAGATATTCATGCCCGCCAGCGCGATATACTTCCCCCTCAATGTGCCGGCGCTGCGACGGATTCTGAGGATGCTGATAACCCCGATTACTATCGCCGGTATCCCGGCCAGCACAAAGAAAAACAGACTGAAAATCCCCAACACCAGAGAGAGAATCGCCAGTTTGCTAAGTTTTTCCTCTGATTCTTCCATTGCATGTCAATTATGATTGGTGGGTGATAATTTTTCAATGGTTTCTTTGTACTGAAAGCATGTCATTTCGACCGGAGCGTCCCTTAGGGACGCGGAGCGGAGAAATCTATTGAAAGCAGATTCTTCGACTCGGCTATAGTCCATCGTGTACCAGCAGCGAATCCAGCTTATCTTGAGGCTCACTTACTCCAACTGTCGGAGTACTGCCTATTCTAATGTCTCCGCCGTCCCAGAAGGTGTAGATATTGTCATCGTTGACGCCGCAGAACGAGCGTTTTTCAAAGCCTACGTGAATATCCAGAAACAAGACGTTTTGTCCGTCCTCCTGGTGAGCGATGGCATTGCCGGCCCTTACAGCCTCTTTGCCGCCGTCAGGATCGAAGAGACCTATGTCTTTGGCGCTTGCACCGGGAGAATCCATCCACGGATTCCTGTCGGCAGCAACGGCTAATCCGGGTTCGCTCGATGTCGTTAGAGCGTACTGGCCAAATGGCATATGATAAGAGTAGCTGCAATGCTTTGACGGCTCTGTGCCGAAATCCCACAGGTCGATCAGTCTTACGTTGCCTGCACCCTCATCGAAGGGTCTAAATTCTGTAGCCCCGGCATCGCCTTTGCAGATAAACGACTTAGGCGTCACCTCGACATACTTGACCAGAAGATAAAAGCAGGATGAGATATTCGCCTGACCGCCGGTGCCATCGGCTTTCATGCCGTAGGCAGCATATCTATTACTCGCCTGCCAGTTGGGTATATTCTTACTCCAGGTGCTGTTTTTACCGCCGGCACGAGGCAACTCATCCTCGTAATCGTTGGCATAAATCAGCATTGCCTTGCCAATACCGGACAGATTCGCCGCGCAAACCATTCGGAATGCTAATTGTCTTGTCCTGGCCAAAGCCGGCATCATAATTCCCATCAGCAGTGCTATTAAAGGCAACGTAATAGCTGGAACGATGATTCCCGCGATAGCAAAACCCCTGCCGGTTAAGCTGCCGCCGCTTTTTTCAATTCTCACCAGGCTAACAATCCCGAGGATTATTGCCGGTATCGCTGTAAGGGCACAGGTAAAAATACTCAGTATCCCAAGAACCAGCGCAGCGATGGCCATGCCGCTGCTTTTAACGCCGATACCCGGATCTTGTGCTGAAGATGATATTAATACTGCGCCACAGGCGTGACATACCTGGGCGTCATTTGTATTTTCCGTCCCACATTTTGTACAGTACATTTTAATTCTCCTTTCGATTTTGTATATTGCCAACAGGAAGGCTTCTTTTCGCCTCAACTTGCTTTTCCTCTTGTTCGTCCATTTCGTGTCAATTATGATTGATGGATGGTTGATTTTCAATTATTTCTTTGGATTTAAATCATACTATTAGAAGTGTCACTATCGGGATTAGAAAATGGAACCAAAGTGGTTGAAGTGGACGAAGCAGTTGCAGGCGCTGTCTCAGAACGGATTGACTTATGCGCAAGATCCGTTTGACCGGGAACGATACGAGCAAATACGTCAGATTGCAGCCGAGATGCTGGCGGAGCAAGCCGGCGTGAAAATCGAGGATGTGCTGGATTTGTTCGTACGTGAGAAGGATTATGCGACGCCGAAGGTGGATGTGAGGGGCGCAGTATTTCAGAACAGTAAGATTCTTCTTGTAAAAGAGCGGTCGGACGGCAAGTGGTCGCTGCCGGGGGGATGGGCCGACGTCGGAGAGAGCCCCTCGGAGAGCGTGGAGCGGGAGGTGTGGGAGGAGTCGGGATTTCATGTCAGGCCGCTGCGTCTGGCAGCCGTATATGACCGGGGAAAACACCCGCACAAGCCTCTGATGCATTATCATATTTATAAGCTGTTCTTCATTTGTGAAATCACAGGAGGCCAGGCGACGACAAGCTCCGAGACCGAGCAGGTGGAGTTCTTCGAGGAGAGTGACCTACCGGAGCTGTCGATTACGAAGATTCTCCCGGAACAGATAGCGAAGATGTTTGAGTACTACCGGCGGGACAAACTGCCTGCTTATTTCGACTGACGAGGCATCGGCTGTGAGCAGCACCGTAAGACGTCCTGCGGAGTCCTATTTCGCTGTCAGGATGGATTTGCCGATGTACCCGGCTTCGATACAGAACTGGATTATGTTACGGGCCAGGGGTGCGGCATCGCTGGAGCCGTGCTGACCGCCTTCGACGACGACGGCGATTGCGATTTTGCGTGCCGTGCTGTCCTGGGCGAAGCCTCCGAACCAGGCGTGCTCGGGATCTTCCGTCGAGCCGGTCTTGCCGTAAACTTTTACGTCCTCGGCAGCAAGAGTCGCAAGGAAAGGTTTGAATTGAGTGTGAGCCGTGCCGCCAGCCTCGTTGATAACCGCACTCATTCCGTCATATACGACGGCCAAAGTTCCGAGCGAAATACCCAGGTCCTCACCCTCGGAATTTCGTGGCTCGTGCAACAATTTCGGTCGTTTGTAGATGCCGCCCCGGGCGATAGCGGCGATTGAATTTGCGACCTGCAGAGGCGTGACACGCAGGTCGCCCTGACCTATGCCAAAGAATCTTCTCTCCCGATTCCTCAGTGGGGGCACATCTTTGAAGCTTAGGATCTTGCCCCTGACAAAACCGCTTGATATTACGCCGGATAACTGATCAAAGTTTCTGCTTTGTTCGATATGTGCCACCTTGGTAACGTAAGCAGACAAAGAAAGAACTTCTCGCCCATAACCGAACTTAAAGAGCCACTGCTGCAAAACCTCCGGCTCTATTCTGTCGGCGAGGTGTGAAAAATAGATATTGCAACTGCCCTTGATGGCATTGCGAGCGTTGTTGGTCCACCGGCTGCTGTGCCCGGCCCTGTATCTGCGATAGATCAAGCAGTTGGGCCACCCAAACGGGGCTGCTTGTGCGAGACATTCGATTTCGTCCTCGGCGGTTATCGCGCCGGTTTCGAGCCCGGCAACGAGAATCAGCGGCTTGACGACCGAGCCGGGTGGATATTGTTCATTAATCGCCCGATTGATAAGTGGTTTATCGCCATCGACAACAAAATCACTATAGTCGTACCGGGCGCGGTTCAAATCATAAACAGGCAGCGAGACCAGAGCGAGAACGTCAGACGTCCCGACCTCAATGACAACGACCGACATTCCGGGTCCGCAATTAGGATCGTGCGGGTAGCCGGTCAGGTAGTTTTCAATTCTCTGCTGCAGCTCGATGTCCAGCGTCAGCGTAACATCCTTGCCGAACTTAGTCTCGGTCCGGCTCGTAAGCTGGCCGTCAATATCGTGACTGAGTTCGCCTCTTCTGCCTCGAAGGACGGTCTCGCAGACATACTCGACTCCATCCTCCCGTCCGCATACCTCTCCTTCCAGATAGCTCAGCAACTCGTCGTCCGCGAAAAGCTCTTTATCCTGCTCTTGTGTTGCCGGGCCGACCCAGCCGATTGTCTGGGCGGCAACGGAACCGTAGGGATAGAACCGGTGGCCCTTCGGCAAAATTTGCAGTCCTTCCGTGTCCATGAATTCCAATTGGGCGGCGAAAACATCATCGTCGGTTTTCAACTCAAGCAGCGCCCAGTCCTCATGCATTTCAAGGATGTCAATTTTGCTCGCAAGCTCGTCCCTTATGTTCGGGTCGGGCTGCTTTGTCTTAAAATCAGCGATTGCTCGAGAAATATGGATGCTGTTTATGCTGTCATAATCATCACGGACTTCTGAGTTCGGGAAGTTTTTTCGCCAGGCCTGGAACATTCGCTGGCCCCAGACATAATCGTTGATCTTTTGAATCTCGTCCCATATCACCGATGGCTCCACCGCCTTGAATTGCGCGCACTTCTCAATTATGAGCTGTAAATCCTCAAGCTTTTCACGGATTTCCTCGTCCACTTTGGCCACCGCGACATCAGCATCGCGCCTGTCAGCAGCCCCGGCGAGCATCGCCTTGCGCAGGCGTTCATCCAGGAAAGAGCTGAGATCATAATTGATATGCACCCAGAATCGGGCTTCATCCATGGCCAATACATTGCCGTTGCGGTCGAGTATTCTGCCCCTGATGGTTTGAAGCTGTCTGGACTGGCCCCTTTGCTGCTTTAATTCTGCGATTTCATGCTGGACGGAGGATGCGGTCAGTAACTGCATTTGTGCCAGGCGGAGCAAACAAACCACCAGAAGCAGCAAGCTGAAAATCACAAATATTTTGACTCGCCTGTTGTACATATTCTCACCGTTAGTTCTCAGTCGTTATTCTTACGGTTCATGTCTGTCGGCGGTTCACTCATGCCATTTGCAGCACACCGTTGTTAGCGTCGACCGAATCGATTAATTTTTATTCGCATCCACCAGGCTGAAGGCAGGAATAAAAATGGCCCCACAATGCTCGAGTATAAAGATGTCACGAAAACAACGATGTAGATATTTGCCGCAACCGGCTCGCCCTTTGTGATATACGCCAGCAGGTGAGTCAGGGTGCCGGTTAGAACCGAGGTGACAAAGATCGCAAGAGCCTGATACGGCATCCTTTTAATCGCTATCACACGATGCAGGTATGCCAGCAACGTGCCGAACAGGCCGAAACTAATCATTTGCGGACCCATCGGCATCGGCGAGCCGACAAGATCGGCGGCAAAACCTATTGTGAATGAACTGATGATTGCATCCGAGGTACTGTAGTAAATCGCAAAGAACACTAAAAGGATGACCAGTAAATCAGGTTTGCTGCTCCAACGCGCCAACAAACCCTTTTGCAGAACAGTCACAGCAAGAATTAGCAATGCAAACCGAAACCATCGCATTTCATGTCCTCAGTAGGTCCGAACGCGGTTACTTTTGCGGATTCATTATGATCACGGCTACGTCTTCGAGCTGTTCTATATTACACGCCGGCACGACTGTTATGTCCCAAAGCGAAGGATTCTTCTGGTTCCTGTTGCATTCGGAAACTTTTCCCACAATCATCGGGGCGTCCAGGAATCCGGGCTTTTTGAGGGCAAAAACATTCTCGCCGACCTCTACTTTATTTTTGACCATCTCGATCTTCGACGAGTTATTGCCGCTGCCTTTCATTATATTCTTCAATCCCGCTACCTTTACAGGTATTCTCGACGTAGGATCAGTGACCAGTTCGACCTCGGCCTTGGATATTTGCGGAAAGACATCGGATATCGTCCCGATAATACTTTCGTCGCCCAGGACGAACTGGCCTTTGGCCAGGCCTGTGGTTTTACGGCAGTCAACCGTCAGCTCGTTGCGGGCTCCGTCGACAGTGGCTGTGATGACGTCGGCTAAGGCAAAATCCGTGCCTTCCCAGACATGCGTATTATATAGTTCGTACAGCTTTTTGAATTTTTTACGTTCCTGGGCCAATGTTTCTTCGAGGTTGGCAATATAATTGAGATGCTGGGTTTCGCTCCGGCTAACAGTGCCCGCAAGCGGTTGTTGTGTCTGTGCCGTCAGCGCCAAGTTACCGCCGATACTTAAAGGCCAGCGAAAAACGTGAACGAAAGCAAGCTGGCATTTACTCGTCAGATTTTGCGGGGCAAAAAGAAAGATGAATCCGGTCAGCATAAACCAGGTAAATAACATTCGTCTGGAGACTTTTGTTTGCTTCCTTGCCATAATCATATGCTGTCAGTTTTTACGGAATCCGCGTTAGACGCTGCCCACAACGAATCATTCCCATCCGTATTCGTTATGGTCCATTGTATCCTTCCACAACTCCAGGTTTTCCAGATAGACGCTGGTTCCCCGAGCGACACTGCTCAGCGGGTCATCTACGATCTGGACCTTCAGGCCGGTCGAATTGGCCAGAACGGTGTCCATTCCCCGCAGCAGCGACCCGCCGCCGCAGATGTGTATGCCGTTGTCGATCAAGTCCGCGGCCAATTCCGGCTCGGCTTTTTCCAGTGTTGCCGTAACTGTGTCAATAATCGAGGCGATGGGATCGCGAAGGGCTTCACGGATTTCCTCACTCGTTATGACAATTTTTCTCGGCAGGCCGGAGATGGTATCTCTACCGGCTATTTCCATCGTTAATTCCTCTTCCAGTGGAGCGGCAGAACCGATCTGTATCTTGACTTTTTCAGCTCTCGCCTCGCCTATAAGCAGGTTATACGTCTTCTTGAGATGATTGATTACTGCTTCATCCATATCGTCACCCCCGATTCGGATCGACTCGGAAGTGGCAATGTCGGCCAGACTCATGATGGCCACCTCGGTAGTCCCTCCGCCGATATCGACAATCATCGAGGCGGTAGGGTCCGTGATGGGCAGTCCGGCACCGATTCCAGCGGCCATAGGTTCATCGACCAAATATACCCTGCGAGCGCCGGCCCGTTCGGCACTGTCGATTACCGCCCTGCGTTCGACGGCGGTAATTCCGCTCGGCACGGCGATGACAACTCTCGGCCTGACAAGCCCGCCCCGGCCGTGGACTTTCCGGATAAAATAGCTCAACATCGCTTCGGTGATTTCGAAGTCGCTGATTACTCCGTCCTTCAGGGGCCTGATGGCGCTGATAGAGCCCGGTGTTTTGCCTAACATTTCTTTAGCAACCAGCCCGACAGCTTCGCCGTTATTCAGGACGATATTGGTTCCTTTGCGGACAGCAACGACTGAGGGTTCATTGAGGACGATACCTTTGTCGCGGACACAAACAAGGGTCGTACAGGTGCCCAGGTCGATACCCATATCCATACTGAACCAACCTAAGACTGTGTCCAGTAGCACTTTCGACTCCTTTCTGATATCCCCATTAAACTTTTGGAGAGCTTAAAAATCCTGCTTCGCTATCTTGTTATATAACTGCCGAGAGAGTTATTGTCAATAGCGATTCGGCTACTGTATTTTAAAAATTGTTTCGTACTGTGTGTAACATTGATAGGCGACAAACACTGCCGTAGCAAGAACTACACAAAATGCCACAGCAAGAATGACCGTATAAAGATTATCGGCTGCCGTTATTTTTTTACCACGACTTTGTACAACGGGACTCATATTTCAACCTCGCATATCAACACAATTAATCAAAATTGCGTTTTCTACAAATTAGTGCTGACTTTATCGTCTATTTTCGGCTGATCCCGCGGTTGGTCCTGTAGAAGCTCGATCCAGCCAACTGCCTTCTCAGGCCAAACGTCCAAAATCACAATATCACAAATAAACTTATCGCCACGAGTCAGATGAAATCTCATACCTTCCTTGACACCGTCTGCCGTACCGATGGATATTTCGGCAAGAAGATTTTTCAAATCAATTTCGGTTATCGACCCATTCAAATCGATATCTTTGGTGGGTGGTGCCAAACTAACCGCCCCTCGATCCGGTGTAACCGGCATCGGTTCGGCGATAGCTTTGCCATATTGTCGCAAGTACTGGTCCAGCTTGTTTTGCAACTCGGTTTTTTCTTCGAGCAGGCGTTTAGATCCTTCCTGTAACTGCTTTACTATCGCCATATTCTCCATGAGAGCCGCTGTGGTGTCTTTGAGCTCTTTGTCCTGCTTGATCAGCTCAGCTTCCTTCAAGTCCCGCTCAGTGAGGGCATCTTTTGTCAGCTTCTCGTTATTTTCGATAGTTTTGGAGAAATCCTTTACTATTGCTACCCAGTCATTGACTTTCCGATTTGCAAGATCTCTATTTCTTTCAGCATTCGCGAGATCGCTCTTCAGCTTGTTAATTTGTTCTTCGAGCGAGGCAATCTGTTCTCCCAACTTTTCTGTGTCTCTGTCTTTTTCCTCAATCGTATTGTTCAACTGTGTCTTTGCATTGTCCTCATTCTTCTTCGCAGCCTGATAACCATTGAATAGACTGTCGTATTTCTGTTTGTAATTGTCAGCGTTAGCAACGTAAGTGACCACTGTAGCACAGAGGAAGATCGATGCCATTGTCAGTAGAACTATTAAAACCTTAGTAAGAGTACTCAAAACATGCTCCTTTCAGTAAATTTGTGTTTTCTTTTCAATACACCCCTTAACTTATCACAGGGCGCCCCAAACATATAAAAGGACATTAGGGGAGGCTCCATTCTACCCCTCGACCAAATAGGTTCGAGCCTAATACAGGCTCCCAAACACGTTTAGGTGCTTGGGATCCGGCTCAATTCATACCGGGTCGCTAAATGGGAACCCAAGCCCTGATATTATGTGTATAGTATGATTGTACGCTTAAAACTCGGAAAGGTCAAGTTATTTTTGGTAAATAGCCTAAATTAAAATGCACGGTAAAAATCCACGATGCCACGTCTGATAACAAACGATTTTCAGGTACTATTTAGTTCATTTTACACTGAAAAACGGCCTTGGCGGCTGCAATACGCACAAATTTCGACTCATTTTTCAGTAATTGGGGCAGATTTTTTTCCAGGGCCGGTGTGCATATTTCACCGATTGCCAGCGCTGTAAGCACGTTGGCCCGCTCAACTGCTTCCCTATCCAGACCGGCAGTGAGATTTTTTTCGAAAACTTCGAGAACTTCCGTTTCACCGATTCTGTCCCGAAGCCTGCCAAGTTGCCCGGCGGCTGCCAGGCGGACTTCTAATACATTATCATCCAACTTGGTAACCAGGATATCTCTGGCCTTTGAAGTGCCAAGAAGCCCCATTGCCCTTATGCCCATAATTCTGTCATCTGCAAAAGCACTGTAAACTATTGCCCATAACTTTTGTAATACCTTATCATCACCGAGTCTGGCCCTGGCCTCTAATATCTGAAACCTGACCTTATCATTGGTATTTTTATCTTCCTGTGCCGATTTGAGTAAATTCAATGAGCCTTTGTCCCCCGTTTTACCGAGTAGAAAAGCAGCGTTCGCTCTAACCGTCTGATCGTTGCTTTTGAGCGCTTTGCGAATAACTTCGAAATACTCGGCCGAGCCAAGCCTCCCCATCGCATAAGAGGCTGCAACAATTACATTTATATCTTTATCCTTTAACAATGGGCTCACCGAGTTTTTTGCTGGAGAGTATTGCATATCGCCTACAGCCAAAGCCGCTGCAAATCTAACAGGTGTAAATTCATCCTGAAGAAGCCTCTGTACATTAGGCATCAATTTAATTTGTCCGGTGGTGGCGATCACTTCGACAGCATTAACTCTGGCCACCGGATTGGTATCGGCTAAAGCATTTTGTATAATCCGATAGGCTTCCACCTTGGGGGAAGCTATGTTAGTAATGGAGAAATCTCCCAACATTGATTGTGAGGAGTCTTCGCATCCGAAGACAAAAACAGCCACGCACGCGAAAAGCAAGGCATAAGCGATGCAAGCATTTATATTTTTGTGCTTTTGCGTTTTATCTTTTGTGGATTTGCTTGCCATTTGGCCGTCCCTGATTAACAAGTTTTTTGTTTTTAGTTCTAAAAATTCTTCCCGAAAGCAGTACTATTATGAGTAAAATAACACAGGTTTCACAACAAAAATCCAGCCATTCGCCGTATTTGCTGAAAATAGTTGCCCTGTTATCGATGGGTATTCTTTCGACGAACCATCCCGCCATGCCAGTCCGGTCTTTTGCATCTACGGGTAAGTCACCCGCTATAAAACCGTTTCTTATGCGTCCGGCACTATCGATAAGACAACTGATGCCGGTGTTGACGCTTCGCAGGACGGCAAGCCGGTTCTCGACCGCGCGGAACACACAAACCGCCGCATGCTGAGCAAGCTCTGTGCTCGGCAGTACATGTTCGTCCTTGAATCGGACAAACCAGCCATCGTTGCTTATGTTCACGAGCCAGTCGATGCGTTTGCGACCGTGCTCATCGAGTGCGAATTTGCGGGCTACGTAGGGAACCGTACCCTCATAACAAATAATGACCGCGAACCTGTACTGTGACGCTTGTATTCCGCCGTCCTCACGCACGGCCAGCAAATCTTCTCCCTGGCCGCGGTCCATCTCAAACACCGTGTATTCGGTGCCGTGGTCGAGCGAATGATCGAAATTGTAAGGGATGAACTTGATCTTCCTGAGCAGCTTATAGAACCAAGCCAGGTTCTTCCTTAACGGCAGAAATTCCGAAATGGGAACCAAGTGTATTTTATTGTAGCTCTTGGGAGACTTTGTGCCATCTATGTTGTATAAAAAAGCCGAATTATATTTCTTGGCATATTGGATTTCTAAATTTTCCCGGATTACCGGCACACCACCTAATGCGCCCACCAGCACAAAAGCATTATCTTTCGAATGTTCGCGAAGCCTTTTGTCGAAAATGTTCCAGGGATCTGATGGTTTCAAAAGCCACAACACTTCGGGATTTAATCTTGCCTGCACCATCGTTTCGGGCCAAACGATTAGCTCGGCACTGGCCTTGACAGCGGTTTTGCTTTGCTCCATCAATCCATTGAATAAATCCTCGCTGGACTCGAATGACCTCTTGACTGACTGAGGGACATTCGACTGAAGCGCTGCAGCCAAAGGCCCTTCTGTTACACATTTGCCCTCCTGGTCGATCCGCCACCAACCGTAGGCAAAGGCGCCGACCACCGCCGCACAAACTATCGCCGTGCCGGCAAACTGGACCAGCGTAAAACTCTTCTTTTGGCGAACGGTCACGATCAGCTCAGCCAGCAAGCCGTTGACCATCGCTATCAGGAACGAAACGCCGCCGGCGCCGAAAATGTCGGCGATTTGAATCAGCGTAACGTTTTTATACTGGCTGTGGGCCAGAAACCGCCAGAAAAAACCGCCCAGAAAGAAGCCCTGCATCCGCTCGATGCCGACGATTAATATAGCCGCCGCCAAAAACAGCGGCACTTTCTTCGTCCGGCAATAACGCAGGCACAGCGCCAGCACGGGCCACAGCAGCGCCGTGTACAGGCAGAACAAAAGCCAGCCGACAATCGTCACCGGGGCGACCCAGTACAAATTGCCCAGCCAGTAACAGAGTGAAATAACGAAGCCGAAAAGAAATAATCGCCGAGGCCTGGTCTTCGGCGAACAGGCAATAATAAAAGGCACAAACGCCACCCACGCCAGCGGCGCCAGGCCTATCGGAGCCTGAATCACCGTCAGCATCACAGCAGTGCCGATAAACGGCAGGGCAACAAGCAGATTTTTTTTCATCCGTATATTTTTCAACCGGTCAAATCCTTTAAAGCCATTACTACAACCTTTTCGCTGTATTGCTTTTGCTTGTTCATTCGCACCGCGAGTTGATTTGTGAAATGCTTCAGTAAATCTTTGTCTGCAACGATTTCTCTTGGTGTTCTTCTGATATCAACCGATAGCCGCTTTAGTTCATCCAATTCAGTAACGTTGAAAAAAAGGTCACTTGAACGTTGTTTTTTCAATTGTGCGAGGCGTTTGTTTGTGTTTGTGACGTACTGTTCGGAGATTTCCACGCCGATATAGCCCCTTCCCAATTGACACGCTGCTGCTGCTGTTGTTCCCGAGCCGCTGAAAGGATCGAGTACGCAGTCGCCCGGATTCGAGCTTGCCGCGATGATTCTCTTCAGCAGGCTTTCCGGCATCTGGCAGGGGTGCCAACCGGCACGTTCTTTAAACGTTCCGCAGACCCGCGAGAATCCTCCCCAGACGTCATCGGGCATCTTACCCACGGGATTGGCGCGTTTGTCGTTATATATGAGCTGCCTGTCCGAAGGAACGCGGACCGCATAGTCGTTAAAAGTAAAATTGGTCTCGTCGTTGACAAAGTAAAAAATATGTGTGTGCGCCCGTGCGAATTTGGTTTTTGTCTGCTGGCCGAAGGTGTAATGCCATATTATCCAGTTCCGCATAATCAGGCCAAGCTCGTCGGCGAGGATTTTTACGTTCGCTGCATAGTCGTCACCTATCGCGATGTAGAATGAGCCGTGCGGCTTGAGGACTTTTTTGCAGATGTTCATCCAATTCTTTGTCCATGCAATGTAGTTTTTCTTTTTAACCTTGTCGTAGTACTTATCGTACTTATAGCCGATATTGAACGGCGGATCGGCAAAGATAAGGTCGGCGAACGGTTCATCGACCTTGCCCAAAACCTCTATACAATCGCCGCAAATTATCCTGTTAAGAAACTTCTGCATAGCGATATATTAGAGATTCTTGCTTAGTATGCAAGAAAGAATTGATTTCGTTGATTTTCATACGGAACGCAGCGCAGCCTTTAGCCCCTTTTAACTGCCTTGCCCCTGGCAGTAACCGGCCTGGAAACCTGAATAATCACTGAAGACGTAGATGTACCGAATCACTAAAATGTTCTGGGACCACAACACTCCACATCCATAAGGTTGTGTAGAGGACTTGACTTCGGCTCAGTCAAAGCCTCAGTTCCAAGTAAGAATGCCCTGACAAACAGAAAAATGGAAACAGGGCTGAGAGCATGATACTCATAGCCGTGTTGATCCATGAATCTTAGGTTTCTTTTCAACCCATCTGGTCCGGGTCTATCATGCATGTTTACGCAATTTGACCCCAGCTACACTCAAGCCGAGCATCCCAAGCAGAAGAGCACCTGGCACGGGGACGGGAACGATCTTGCCCCACAGCAAAGTGTCATTTATACCGCCTTCTGGCGACGAGAAATAGCTAAGAGGGTTGCTCGGGTTATCGCCAAAGCCCAGAAGCTGCAATGTATATAACATTCCGCCGATGTCGAACGTCTCATCTGCATAAGAGCTGGGAAAGCTGATAATGTCAGCATTTGCAGCAGCATCACCTGTATTGGGCGTCTCATCAATCAGAAGCGTGAATGTAAAGGATTTGGGCACTGCAATCCCCAGGAAAAACATGTCAACAGTTAAGTCCACCGACGTTAGTTCTGAGCCCAAAGGAATCTGGTTATTGAAGTGAGCCAATTGCCCAATTTCAAATGCATTCCCGTTTACAACAGTCAAATTCGGTGGTGCACTCCCTGTGAAGCCTAAGCCACTTTTTTCTGCGGCGTTACCCCAACGGATCTGGTCTTGCAACTGATTACCGTATAAAACCGAAACGCCGTTGGTCGCGGATGTGTCATAAATGACATTTCCAGATATTGTAGTACCATCTCCTTTAGGATTGCTCCAGTCTCCATCAACTGCCGTTAGCGTCAGGTCCGCATTTGCATGATTAACTGCGAACAATAGTAAACAAATCACTATACCAGTTGTATACTTTTTCATACTTTAGTCCTCCTTACGAAATAAAATGTTAGTGTGATTTTCTTAAAATCTTCATCTTGCCGACGTACGAAATCAACCTCCTCTATATTCACACCTTAGCCTTGATGATAATATAAGAAAACTATTTATGTGGGAGCGGAAGCTTCGGTGGTAAATGAGATAAGCATACTCACTCCCGTCAATCTTACTCAGATTAACATTTTTAGCTAAAAATGTCAAGAAATAAACTGTATAGAAGAAGATGTTTTTTCAGAAACGGGAAAAATACCTCGTGTCCTACGGTAATTGAACAGACAAGTATAGTTGTAGAAACTCATAGAACGAATTATAACTTTCTTCTATATAAGCACTTAGGCGTATAGCACATGATAATTTAACATCTTTTAATGTCAGGTGTCAGAATAAAAACTGACATGGGTATGTCCAAAACACCCTTTTATAAAACCTGAATATTTTTAGCAAAAACAGCAAAAAGCCATATTTAAGCCTGCAATAAGCTTTTTTAAACCTATGAGACTTTCAATTATCAAGGGACACAAGGAAAAAATACCACGAAAATTCCCATATTCGGCCGGCTTTGGATTTGTTGCATGGCGGCTGTAAGGGGAAATCGGCTAAAATGGCCAAATTCAAGGTTAGGGGCATGTCACCAAAAGCGGGGGTAAAATAAGGCTTTACACCTTCAGCGTACCGCAGACATCCTTCTAATGGCTCTATGAGATTGTGCGAGCCGTCTTAAAAAGACATCGCAAGTTTAGAAAAGGGCTGCGAGCATGACACTCACAGCCCTTTTTGAAATTACACTTCTACTTCTTCTAACTCTAACAATACTCTTACAACTCTTTACGTCTTCGCAGTCTCCAACCGGCAAAACTCAAACCAATACTGCCAAGCAGAAAAGCCGCGGGTACGGGAACGACAGGCTGCGGGGTTCCCGTTGCGTTCAGGATGTTGATGTACCAACCAGTCGCCAGGGCGCCGGTCCAATAGGACCAACCGCTCCAGCTTCCGTTTGCATTCTGTCCATACGTAGGATTATTGATCAGGAAGTCGCAGTATTGCGAGTACCAGTCGCCGGCCGCCGAGGTCTGCGTACCCCAATCTTGCCCGATGGTGATGCCGCCAGGCACCGTCGAGATCAGGTTGGGATTGCCAACCAGGAAGTCGTCGCTGGTGTCACCGGGCGTACCGTTGTCGTCCCAGACGAGGCCGCCGTATGTCGCCAGCCCCTTATACGCCGCCCACATGGAGTATGGATTGCCCAGGTTGCCGCCATTCCACTGGTCTGGCCATGAGGAGGGGCCTTGGTTCCAGTGGTCGAAGCTGATCATGGAATCCATGTAGTTCAGAGCTGCCTGGACTGTTGGATCACTGAGCGCCTTACCCTCGACGGCGAACTGGAGAAGCATGCCGCCCGTCTTGGCCATATTGACGTATGTGTTGGGGCCATCGTAGCCCGATCCGCCGTCCTTCCAGTCACCGTTGGGTGAATTCTGGATGTAGTTTGTCCAGAGTGTAAGCTCGTTCGCGACATAGTTGGGCACTGGGAGCCCCCAGGAATTAGCATAAATCATGGGCAGCGCGCCCCATTGAGCAGTCGAGTTATCTGAGGTGCTGTAGTTCGGCGTATACCGCCAACCACCTCGGTGGACGCCCCTGTCGGGCTCTACCTGGCCATAAGCGAACCAGTCGACCACATCCCGCATGACTTCTTTATACGTCATGTTAGCGACAGTAGCGCTTCCCATTCCCACAACAGTGTTTCGTCCGAGTGAATCACCTAACGCCTTGATCACCGGAGCGACGATGCCATTGGTGTAGATGTCGCGCTTGGAGTTGGCGGGATCGAAGTAGATGGCCTGGTTATTTCCTCCATCATTAGTAAAATCCCCGTCATTGTTGTAGTCTTCGGCATAGCGCGCATAGCCTGCATATTCGGGTCCATAATTAGTATCCACTTTAGCCCGATTAAAGATGTAATTGCACATCTGTCCAACTTGAGTTCCATAAGTTGAACCATCGTTGGGCAGATACCCCTCTTCAATAAAGGCCAATGCAGCAGAAGCAGTTGCAGCAAGCGTACCATCGTTACTGTAAGGGAAATAACCCTCACTGCCGGCAACGGTCATGGAACCGGCCAGGTAAGTCAGGCCATCGTCGATGGCTTGCTGAATCTGCTGTTGGGTCGCGGCGTTAACCGTACCGGCGACAGCCAAAACAATCATAAGTACTATAATTTTTCTTTTCATTATTCATACATCCTTTGTTTCTCCCCCGTTAAAAATATCCCTCTCCAGATCACGTCTCTGGAGAAATTCAGTTTCTTCATCACACACAGACCTCCTTTCTTTTCATCAGGCTGCAATAGACATCTCTCCAGATGATGAATCCGGATACACCCTATCACTTACAAGCCAGGCCTCCTATTCGTCCCATCCTCTTTACACAAAGCGCACTGACAGACCGCGGGGCGGTTACGCCTTTGCCCACGTTGGACGCCGACAGAACAATGATCTTTTTAGGGGAAACCCGGCTTAGAAACGTTGCGAGCCTTCCTTACCTTTATCATAAAAGAACCAAAAACCGGGTATATTCTAAGCTATCTATGACAGACAGGTCAAGGGAAATATGAAAATAATTTATTTTTTTTTCGCGTGACGTTAACATGGCTCTAAGGACGAAGTGACATCAATTGTATTTAATAATTGCGCTTGTAGTAATGGAATATTGCTCAATAATAGTGATTTACTCCTTGCAAAGACTCGGGATGAAACAAAAACTGGATCCCCGCCTTCGTGGGAATGACTGTGTGGCTCAAGAACTAATTCCAAGTGGTATAAAGTCGGATGGTACCAAAAATAAAACCCCTGCCTTAGTGGTTTTTGGTAAGGAAGGCCGGCAGGGGCTTATACGAAAATAAGAATACATTACAATTTTAACCGTTCTATAGACGTAAATCTATTGTGGTGACTACGTATTTTCCTTGAGTAGACCCTCATTTTTGGCGTTTATTGCAGGGTGGCAAAAAATAATTTCACATTATGCCTGCTGAATCTGGAAAAAAACGATAAGCGTTCCGGAGCATAAAAACACCGATTATCAAGGCCTGGTAACGACTATTTCTGACTTTTCTTTGGAGTTGTCTTAGCCCGCCACTGATCTGCCTGTTCGGTTTTGCCCCAGGCCTCGTAAAACTTAATCAAATGCTCCAGTGAATCCAAAGTAGCCGGATGGCCTGCACTTAACCGCTTTTCCCTGCCTTCGTATGCCTTGAGGAGCAATGGCTCTGCTTGTTCGTACCTATTCTGGCTTGCATATAGCACGCCAAGCTCGTGCATAGATTCTAATGTATCGAGATGCTCTTCGCCAAGTTGCTTGCTTCTGATCTCAAACGCCTTTTTGAGAAGCGGTTCTGCATCTGAGTAGCGTTTTTGTCTGGTGTATGACATGCCCAAATCATTCATAGATTGCACTGTATCGGCATGTCCGGCCCCAAGCTTGGTGCGCCTGTTGTCCAGCGCTGTGACAAAAATTTTCTCGGCCTCATCGTAACGACCCTGGTCTCTATATATCACAGCCAGTCTGTTAATAAAACTTAGTATTATTGGATGATTATCACCGAGCAGCGGGCGTCCGATCTTCACAGCGTTGGTCAGAAGCTGTTGTGCCTGCTCATATCGGCCCTGGGCTGCGTAAAGAACTACCAAGTCGCTCATCGAGCTAATCGTTGCCAGGCTCTTTTCACCCAGCAGAGTTCGCCTGTCCTGCAACACCTCGTTCAGCAGGGGTTCTGCTTTGTCATATTTAGCATGCTCGGCATAAAATACCCCCAGGGAGGCCTTGTAGGCCAGTGATTTTGTGTTCTTCTCGCCGAACAGAATGCCGCTTATCTCGATTATCTTAAGGTACGTCGACTCCGCCTGTTCGTATTGACCCTGTGAGGAGTACGCCTGGGCAGCGGCGTTCATCGCCCAGAGTATGGGTTCGTGCTTTTCGCCAAGTATTGGCTTTTTACGTTCGGTCTGAGGTCGATCGGATAGAATCCCATTCCACTGCATCAAGTAACTAATAATGGTTGGAGCAACAGGCATTTTCTCCACGATTGAAGAAATTGTGAGGTTAGTACTCGAAGGCTTTGCCTTATATCCGACCAGGTCGGCGCTTGAAATACCCGGAGTCAGCCAAACCACCGCCACTAATGCCCAAATTGCAAAACTGCTGTTTGCCATTCTGCCATCCTCAAAAAACTTTCAGTATATCGAACGCCCTATACACAGAGGCACTGCCATAAAAAAACGAAACGACCGGCCTTTGTTGTCCCATCAGGTTGAAGGTATTTAAGAAACACAATAATGATAATCCCCCATGGGTACAAAAGTCAAGGATAATTGGTCCTCAAATATTGCTTATAACTTGTGGATGGACAAGAATTAGGGCTGCGGTGCTATTTATAGAAGCATCTAAAAAAAGCCCCTGCTCCACGGAGGAGAGGAATGGTTGAAACAGGGGCTTACTTCGTAGTGTATTCAATACACTATACCGCCTCCTTCCTTGGAGAACTAATCGGTACAAACTATAATTAGGTGCCACTGTTGATGCCGAGTGTAACGCTTTTTTTTGAAATTTTATCAGGGAGCTGGTCCATTCAAGGCCGGTGTGCGGATTAAAAGTTATCATTATCCCCGACGAAGTATTCAGTGTATGTAAAATAATAGAAGATATTTTCTTCTTTTCTGAGCAACGACTGTATCTTACATAACGGAAGGCTCAGGATGACATTTTAACATTCCAAAAAAATCTGAAAAAATTTTATTTTTTAGTTGACATTACATAGTCTGCATTACATAATATGCAAAGCTAAACAGAAGATGTTTATGTTAAATCTTTGAAATCATGATCTTTAAGGGAGATTAACGATGAAGTTTGAAAGTCAGTTGTTAAAGGGTGTAGCCCCGGTGGTAGTACTCGAGATCCTTTCCGGCGGCCAGATGTACGGCTACGAACTAAGCCAGGCGATAGAACAGCGGAGCGGCGAGATTTTGACGCTCGGCAAAGGGACGCTGTACCCGCTGCTTTATAATCTTGAGGCAAAGAAACTGGTGCAGGGCAAGTGGGAGACAGCGGAGACCGGCCGAAAAAGACGATACTACTCCATAACCAGCAACGGCAAGGATGAACTGGCAAAGCAAAAGGCCCAGCTTAAAGAGCTGACGGCAGGCCTTAATCTCGTCTTCGGCGGAGCAATCGCAATAGCCTGATTCAAAATTTCAATAAGCAAAGAAAAATGATTCGCAACGATAAAAAGCAAACAATGGTCGTAGAATGTGAGCAGTTGACAAAGGTGTTCAGAAAACTGTTGGCCGGCCGGTCGAAAGATGTTTGTGCCCTGCAGAGCATCTCGCTATCTGTGGCCAAAGGCCAGATTGTCGGTTTGATCGGTCCGAACGGCGCTGGAAAATCGACTTTGCTAAACCTGATGGCAGGACTGATATTCCCCACAGAAGGTCGCGTGAGCGTCTGCGGACATCCGGCCCGGTCTATCGAAGCGAGAAGCGGACTGGGTTATATGCCGGAACACCCTGCCTTTCTCGGCCGCTATTCCGCATGGGACACCCTGAGATATCACGGGGCACTGTTAGGCTTGTCCGGGCAGGATATTACCGCCCAGATAAACAAATTGACCGAGCAGCTTCAGATGGATGAGTATATCGACAGGCCTTGCGCGGATTTCTCTCAGGGAATGAAACAACGCCTGGCTTTGGCGATCGCATTGATGAGCAATCCGCGTTTTCTGCTGCTGGACGAGCCCAGCAACGGCCTCGATCCGATTGGTATTATCCAGCTTCGCGATCTGCTCAAGAAGCTACGCGACGCGGGCACCGCCATCGTGATAAGCTCCCACCGTTTGGGAGAGCTGGAGAAGCTGACGAAAGACTATATTTTCCTGTACCGCGGAGAAGTAGTCAGTTTCGGCGACAAGATTTCCGCCGGCCAGATCGGCCGGCTGCGCGTGGAACTTGTATCAAACGGAAATCAGATCGCAAAAAAACTGTTGCCGCCGTCTAAACTTCTCAGCAGTTCCGAAACAGAGCTGGTGATTGCCGTCGGAGACGATAATGAAGTGCCCGATATCGTAAGCAGTCTTGTAAAAGGCGGCGCCCGAATCACAGGTGTGCTGCTGCAAAAAGAGGATACTGAGGATATCGAGGATGTATTCCTGCGATTGTACAACGAGAGGAATTAGCCGATGAGAGCGTACGAATTGATGAAAGAGACGTACTGTAGAAGGGGTTACATTTGGATTGTACACATCGTCTGGTTGGTATTATACGGCAGCTTCTGGTGGCTGTTTCTTCCAAGTGGAGAAGAATTCGGCCGGTTTATTTTTATCTGGGGTGGTTTCTTTCTTCCCCTAGCCTTGAGTGCCGGCATTTTCGGTGATGATATCGCCTCCGGGCGAATATGCGTTCTGGTCACCAAGCCTTTCTGGCTTGGCGAACTGTATATTTACCGCTTGCTGGGATTGTCGTTGCAAGGCGCTGTAAACTTCATCCTGGCCGGCTGCATCGTGTTCGTCCTTCATTTTCTTATGCGCAAAGGCAGCACGGAGGATCTCGGCTTGTGGCTGCTTGCATCCTGGCTTCTGTTCAATACGTGTGCGGCATTATCAACTTCTCTTTCTATAGTGGTGGGACGGGCCTATAACTCTTTGCTCCTGTTTGCCGTGGTCGTCACCGGCTACTTCGTCGTGAGCTTGCTGATGGTTTCCATGCGTCAGCAGGGAGGAACGGGAGTATTAGCCGGCTTCATCAAATATTGTTGGCCGCCTTTCGAGCTGTTGTATAAATTCGCAAGCGGAGAATACGGAAAATACAGTCTGACCGTTGGAAGATTCAGTGTAACCAAGAGTGTTGCCTGTATCGTGCACAGCCTGATACTGATGGTGGTTTACAGCATTGTTGGAATCGCCCTGCTCAGCAGACGACAGTTTTCACGGCAGCGCGACTGAGTGCCCAAAAATCGGAATTTTTCTGGTATGCAGATAAAAAACAAAATCAATATGCGGATCACAATTGCCTTTGCCGGCCTGGTATTGGAATGCTGGGCTCTTTACGTAGTCGGCGCTTCGCCGGAGCACTGGCGGCCTTCGATGATCGTAAAGGATGAGCCCGCCGCACGCGCCCTTTACGAAACGATGAGCAAGACGATACGGGAGGCTGAGAGCTTGTCCTACAACAGCATTTGCAGTGGTCCGGACGGGCGGGCCTCCTCCTATCAGATTTGGCTTAAGAAGCCCAACTACTTCTACGTGGATGCAGCCAATCTTATGAAATCCAGTACGCTTGTCGGCGATGGTGATTACCTCTGGATCTACTGGCAGGGAAGCCGTCCGTTTCTTACCTTTGACGATGCCGAAAGCCACGCAAAGACACAATTGGATGTTTACATAAAAAAGGCCACACCGGCGGGAAGGAACTCCATCGGGCACGAAATCGCTATGCTCGGATTTACGTGGTACAATACAATTTTTGAGCCGAGCACGCTCCACGGTTACATTGATTCTCTCGATTCCTATATAGACGGCATCAGGAGCCGGGGGCCGGATGATGTCGGGGACCAGGAGTGTGACGTGATTGAGGTCAGTTACATGGATGCCCAGTTGACACGGTATTTCTGGGTATCCAAACAGGACCATTTACCGCGCCAGGTAAAGGAGATCGATCGGCTATCAAGTAATATCGTCCGAGTCGAGGAATGGTCGGATGTGAAACTCAATTCCGAGATACCGCAGCAAAAGTTTACGTGGTCCGTGCCCGAAGGCTGGCGGCAATGGAGCGCAACCGGTCCTGCCGATGTTCTTCTTAAAAGTGGGCAGGAGGCGCCGGATTTCGATCTGCTCTCGGCCGATGGCGGCAGAATCAAGCTGTCGGGCTATCGGGGCAAAATCGTCTGGCTGTTCATGTGGCGAACCGGCAGCCCTTCCTGCCGTGAAGCTATGCCGAATCTGCAGAAACTGCACGATAAGTACGAAGGCAGAGGGCTGGCGATTCTCGGCTTCAACTACGCCGACAACAAACGGATTGCACAAAGTTATATGCGCGAGAACTCAGTGACCTTTCCGAACGTCCTCGATTCGGCCAGCGAAGCTAAAAAGGTGATGCTTCGGAGCTACAAAAATAAAACGCAGAGCGTACCGCTGAATTACATCATCGATTCACAAGGCAATATCGTGGACGCATGGTTTGGCTATGAAGAAGGCAGCAAGCGCGCATCGGCGGCGCTGAAAAAAGCCGGCCTGCAAATTGAAGAATAATGAAGACAAGTTTCGCACATAGATCGAGTCAAACATGGAAAGCCAGGGGCACAAAGCCCAAACAGTAGGATTTTAATATGAGACGCCGGGACAAACATACTCGCCGCCGTTTTAAGACGTGGCATGGGATTGTTGCCCTCGTGCTGTTTCTCCTTGTGTTGTTTCATATATCCGGCAGCTACAAACTGAAAAAACGTATTCAGACCCTGCAAAGCCGGGGCCATCCTGTCAGCTTAGAGGAATTGGACCGCTCGTACAGCCTGCCGCAAGGCGCGCGCAACGCCGCCGATATCTATCTTGCGGCCTTCGCGAATTACAAAGAATGGGACAAGAACGCGATGAGCGATCTTAGCAAGGCATCGTCACCGGCGCGAACCGAATCCCTGGATACTTCGGCCCGGCAGCTTGTGGAGAAGTTTCTGTCCGACAATCAAATAACCTTATCGTTATTATATGAAGCGGCTTCCATCGAGCACTGCCGATATCCTGTCGACTTTACTCGGAGGGACGATTCGGCCACTCCATGGCTCGATAATATGCGGAAGAGTTCCCGATTGCTTCGTCTCGATGCCCTGATTCAATGTGAGAACCAGAATCCCGGCAAAGCCATCGATTCCATTCGGGCGAGCCTGGCCCTTGCACGATCCGTCGACGGCCTCTTGCTGATCCATCGGCTCACTTACGTAGCAGTGCGGGGCCGGACCTACAGAAATATTGAGCGAATGCTCAACAGAATCACATTGACAGATGAACAGTTGCGGACTCTTGCAGGCTGGGTCACGGTCTCCGATACGAGCGATGGCTTCAAACGGGCCCTGGTTGCAGAGCAATGTCTCGGACTACAAGTCTTACAGGCCCCTATCCGGGATATTGTGAGCCAAACCGGATATGGAAAAGGATTGTTCCTGATGCTCATTCCCTGGAAGATGCTCGGACTTTGCTACAGGGAAACGCTGGTGTTCATCGACCTGATGCAGAAGTCCATCGATGCTCTTGAATTACCCGAACCCGAGCGCCTCAAAACATTCGATGCCGTCCAGGAGAGCGTTGGCGGCGGCAGGCAGAAAGGCATCATTGCCTATTTAATCTGGCCGATTTTTGCAAGGACGTTTAATATCGACATTCGCCACCAGGCCCACTGTCGAGTAACACAGGCAGGCATTGCCGTCGAGCGATATCAATTGGCCGAGGGCCTTTTGCCGCAGTCTCTGGACAATCTGGTTCCGGCCTATATCGAGGCGGTGCCGGCCGATCCATACGATGGGCGTCCTTTGAAATACCACATACAGGAAACCGGATATGTAGTCTACAGCATCGGCGAAGACAGTTCCGATGACGGCGGCAACGAAAGAGGCAAGGGAGAACGAGGACCGAAGGGAAAGCCGGCACCATGGGACATAACGTTTATTGTGGAGCGATAGTAGGAAATGAGTTTGTTTTAAATCGTTTTGTGAGATTTGACTATTGGTATTAGCTTTGGTATTATGCAAAAGTCAGAGGAATAAAAAAATGTCCGATAGAAAAAGCGATTCAAAAAGTCTTCCAGCAATTGCGGTTGAGTATGTACATCGGCTTTTGAAAAAGATGCATTATCGCCGGAAGGTTCGGGATGATGTAGAGGCCGAATTGAAGGCGCATTTTGAGGATGAGCTGAAAGACTGCAAGACCGGCGAGGAAAAAGAGCAAAAAGCAAGGCAACTTTTATCCGACTTCGGTGACCTGAAGCTGCTGGCGATACTTTTACGCCGGGCCAAGAAACGCTGCCGGCCGCTCTGGCGAACCGTCATAGCGAGGACATTCCAGGCCATTGGCGTGTTAATTGTGTGCTTTATCTTTTATGCCATCTGGTTTTCCTTCGGCGAGCCGAACCCCCGCATCGATTATGTCCAATTGCTGAACCGGATGAATCAGCCGGAGGTCCTCAACCATGATAATGCCTGGCCTCATTACGAAAAGGCAATCGAACTGTATGTACCCCAAAGCCCGATCGTCAAACAAGTGATTTCATACAGGAGAGGAGGGAAAGCTCGCGAAAACGCGCTGCGGCTGAAAGACCTGTTACGGGATAACCAGCAGCAGATCCAGGCATGGTTCGAGAAGAACCGGAAGTACTGGGACAATATCAATCCAGAACAACAATCAGTCATTCTCAAATGCTTCGAGTATGATTGGGTACCATTTCCCAAGATCGCCTATCAGGATTACAACGAATGGTATGCCACGACATTTTTCCGAATGGCGGAACATATTCTCAGGTGTCTTAATGATGATGCTGAGCTATTGGATCCTCATCCACGTGGAATCCTGCCGGTTCAAGCGCAGCCCGGATTTCCGGGCGATGAGCTGAAAAGCTGGTTAAAGGAAGGCAACATTCCGCCCAATTTTATTCAAGCCGTTTCGGTCGCGGTGCTCCACGAGGCCATCAAGCGATTTTCGAACCTCCCGAAGGACTTTCGTGGAGAGCTTACAGACATGGAGCTTGAATATATAGGTCCCTGGGTCAGGCAGAACGAGGCCGCATGGCAGGAGTTTCTGGCCGGCAGTGCCAAGTCGTACTGCTACCGGCCGTATATTAATGATCCCAACACCAAAAACAAATCAGTCTTTAGCATTCCCATGGCACCTCTTAGCTCACTGAGAGAGTTGGTAAGGATGATAGCCTGGCGCTCACGCATCGACAGAGACCAGGGACGACTACAACAGAGCATAGAGGATTGTCTCGCTATCGCCCGCGCCGCAGGTCATTGGCAGGGCAAGGGAACACTCGTCGAACAATTGGTGGGCAATGCGATAAGCGGCCTCGGCCATGCAGAAATACTGAGTGTCTTAGCCAACCAAATGATTTCGGCCAATGAGCTGCAGCGCTTGCAGGAGCAGATGTCGCAGATTTACCCCGGAGGCTACCCGCTGATAAACATGGAAGGGGAAAGGATCGCATTTTTGGATATAGTTCAGCGTTCGTTCACTGATGGAGGGCCCGGCGGGGGCCATTTAATACCCGGATCGTGGGGTGGGTATATAGAATCAACTTATCCCGACCCTGATGTAGATGTAGATGAGAAGCTATTTTTCATGCCGCTCTACACGGCGGCGAGTATGGCCCACGCAAGGCGCGATGCGACGGTAGCAAAAGCTAATGAAATATACGCTCTGCAAAGCGATGTTGCCAGAATGACCCCTTATCAAAGGCATGCGTCTGATCTCAAAACGGCTGATCAGATAATGTACGAATCCTGGAATAGCTACAGGTTCTTTCTTGTCGGAGTTTTCATGCCCGCTACGTCCAGAATCTCTGAAATTGTATATAGGGGCAAAACTCATCACGAAGCAATAGTGGCGATACTGGCGATTCAGCGATGGCGGTTGAAAAAGGATCAATATCCGGGAAGCCTCGGAGAACTGGTCACTGCCGGATTTCTGAATGAGCTGCCTATGGACCCATGGAGCGACAAGCCCCTGGTCTACAAAAAAACAGATGATGATTTCATCCTCTACAGCGTCGGCTATAATTTCACCGATGACGGCGGCGAACCCGGCCGGGACAGAAACGGCCAAATCAGACAGTGGAGCGACAAAGGCGATGCGATTTTCTGGCCGGTAACCAATTAGCACCCCAGGTTAAATCCTTGCAATCACATTAGGCACGCCGTATCATATCCTGCACAGGTTATAGGATAAAACTGGTAGGGTGTGCACTGCACACCATTGATCGAAATGTTTTTGCAGGAGATGACAATGAGTTCCGGAAGATGCCCCTTAAAATGCAACTGTAATCACAACCTCAGCCGTCGCCAGTTTATCCGCGGTTCGGCCGGAGTAGTGGCGGGCGCTGTTTTGCTGCAGAACAGTTCTGCACTTGCCGGCGAGCCTATGGTAACTCAGAATCCCATCCGCCAGTGCGGGCCGGCGTCGAAATATGTCCCGACGATCAAAGCGGCCTTCGTCCGGCGGAAGGAAGATTACGGCATGCTCTGGCCGGGGGCCGTCTATGACGGTAAGGCCGCTCGAAAAATGTACACCGAGAAAATGTCAAGCACCGCCGCAAAGCTCGGGGCAAAGCTCGACCTCCGCAGCGAACCACTATATAGTCTCGCCGAAGCAGAAGGCTGGGTCGCCGAGGCCGAAGCACAAAAGACCGACGGCCTGATGCTGGTCATGATGGATCGCCAGAAGCATTCATGGCCGAGCGCTACGAAAGTCGCTCACAGCACAATCCCGTCGATTATCTATTCCCCGCTGGGCACATCTTTTACGACCAACACAATCCATCTGGCCGAGACTCCCGGCTGCGTGATTTATTCGACGAACGATTTCGGCCAGGCCGCCTACGGCATGAAAATGCTCTGCGCCTCGGCAAAGATGCGCCGGACCCGCTGCGTTGTGATAAAAGGCAGTGGCCGCTCCGAAGCACCCCTGGCCGATACGGGAATCACGATGCGAGTAGTGCCGGCTACGACTTTCATCGAACAATATAACAAGGCCGCCGAGAGCAAGGATATCTTAGCGATGGCCGACGATTATCTCCGCCGGGCGCGGAAGGTAACCGGCGCGACCCGCCAGGATGTCATTAACGGCGTCAAAAGCTACTACGTAGCCGGCCGGATTCTCGAAGCCGAGCAGGCCGATGCCATCACGATGGATTGCCTCGGCGCCTTAGGTCAGATTAAGGTGAGCCTGCCCTGCATCGCATGGTCGCGAATGAACGACGACGGCATCCCCGCCGCATGCGAAGCCGACTACGGTGCCGTCGCCTCGCATATCATCACGCAGTATCTGTTCGACCGGCCGGGCTTCCAGCAGGACCCCGTGGCCGATACCGCCGACGATTCAATTATCGGCGCGCACTGCTCATGCCCGACGAAGCTCGACGGCTTCGACTCCGGCCCGGAACCGTTCGATTTGATGCACCATCACGGCAACCGGGACGCCGTGCCGCGAACGCTCTGGCAGGTGGGCCGGCGAGCCACAAGCATCGATTTGTTGCCGGGCAAAGCGGACGGCAGCTCGCCATCGAAAGTGCTGATTTCAGCCGGTTCGGTGCTGGAGAATATGGATGTGCCGCCATCCGGCGGATGCGTCGTCTCGGTCAAGATCAAATTCGACGGCAGACAAGAAGTACTCAGCTTCCCCGGCTTCCACCAGATATTCTTCTATGGAGACTACGCACACCAGATGAGAGATTTTTGCCAACTAAACAAATTCGAAGCTCAGATTGTATAATCCGGCAAAGATTCATTGATCGGAGAATGACCTGTGAGAGAAAGATGCGACTGGCCCGGCGAAAACAAACTCATGATCGAATACCATGACACCGAATGGGGTGTGCCGCTTCACGAGGATCGCAAGCTGTTCGAATTTCTTATGCTCGATAACGCACAGGCTGGACTGAGCTGGCAGACCATTCTGAACAAACGTGAAAATTATCGCAAAGCTTTTGATAATTTCGAGCCGGCTAAAATCGTACATTATAACAAACGCAAAATCACCTCACTGCTCAATAATCCGGGCATCGTCCGCAACCGGCTTAAAGTACAATCCGCTGTGACTAATGCCCAGGCCTTTCTGGATATCCAGGCCGAATTCGGCTCTTTCGATACCTACATCTGGCAATTTGTTAATGGATCCACCATCCGCAACCGTTGGAAAAGCCTCAAAGACATTCCAGCCACGTCACCCGAATCGGACACCATGAGCAAAGGCCTCAAGAAGCGAGGCTTTAAGTTCGTCGGTTCGACAATCTGCTATGCTTTCATGCAATCGGCAGGCCTGGTCAACGACCATCTCACATGCTGTTTTCGATACACCCAATGCGGCTGATTCATTACGAAGGGCAAGAATCTGCAAAAATCCTTATTTTACGCTGCTGCCAGGTACATTATCTTATTATGCCCGAGAGCGTGACGATGCTCTGGGACATCATCCGGAAAGCGGCCTTGTTGTTATTGACTGTCACTTGCCCTGCCTGCTGCATGTTCTCGGACGCCGAAGTGCGATAAGCCTTCAGCGAGGCCGGGGCCTTGAGATTGCTGAAAGTCAGATTCAGGGGCTGCTCCTGCCCGGTCGGATTGATAGCTATGATGGCCAACTCGCCGCGGCCCTCATTCAGGAAAGCGCTCACCTGGACGTCGCCGAAACCGGGCCGGGCGTCGATGCGTACAGTGCCCGGCCGGATGAATTTGCTGTAATACATGGCCGTGTAAGTCTTCGGCGTATACTCGCTCATCAGCATGATGCCGTGCGTGCTCTTGCGGTTTTCGGTGATCTGCCAGGGCACGAACGCCGAGCAGTTGCCGGCCGCCTCGATTTGCTCGTGGGTGATTTTGCCATCCAGAAGCCAGATTTGACTGAGCCTACACCCGAGCAGAAGGCAGAACATAAACGGATGAGAGAGGAGCTGGAAAAAGTCAGAGAGCGTTACAGAACGCTATCGGAGAAACTGTACGGAAAAGACCCTGAGCGTACGAAGGAACAATTCGAACAGCTCGAGAAAGAGCAGCAGGAGGTTCGCAATCGCATGACTGAGCTTTATTCGAAACTGCCGGTCGAGTCCGAACGCCATGGATGGGTCTGGTTATTCCTGCGGAAAGAAATTAATCGCATTTCTGCGGACTGAAGCCCATTTCACACAGATGTTGCGCTCATGGCGTGACAGTCACCGCGAAGAATGACAGATGATGGCTTTTGCCGTAGATGATGTTATATTCTGTATCCTTGCCAGTGGTTATATCTAACCATTCATCAGTTGCCGGTTCATAGCATCTGAGCTTCAGGGCCTTTTCCTGCGGCTCGGTCAGTTCGGTGTCATCGTATTTGATGGCAATTTGGATCATGTCCTGGAATACAGCCGTCGTGTTTATTTCGTAAACCATATCCGAAGGCACAAGTTTCAGCTCCTTCGGCGTTAGCGGTCCGTCCGGCGTCACGGATACGGTTGTGTTACCCCCTCCGACAACGGTGTCAAATGTCAATGTTGTGCCGGTTGCCCAGTCAGCAACTTCCACGCTATTTCCGGATGGTGTATCTTCCTGTGAATACTTAATTGTGGCATAGTCATAGCGAGTCCCGTTACCAAAACTGCCTCCGGTCACATAGATGTTGCCCAGTCTGTCCAGAGCCATAGCATAGGCGTAGTCACAATCATTTTCAGGTTCGTTATTTTCTGATATCAACAGGTCATCGTCTAATGTATCCGTCACCACATCGCCGGAGTATGGCGATCCATCATATGTTGCCACCCAGATCTCGTTGCCCTCTAAATCATACATGATAGTTGCATAGTCAAGGCTGGTGCCCCAGTCATGACTATATCCGGTCACATAGACATTGTCCGAAAGATCCAGTAAAATACTGCAGGCTCGGTCATTGTTATTTGCCGGACCGTTATATGTCGCCACCCAGAGCTGGTTGCCGTCTGAATCATATTTGACCGTGGCATAGTCCTGACGGGTCCATAAGTTTTCACTATAGCCCGTCACATAGACACTGCCGAATTTGTCGACGACTATCGCATTGGCGTAATCAAACTTGTCCCCTAATCCGTTATATCTTGCCTCCCACTGCTCAATGCCGTTGGAATTATACTTTATCGTGGCATAGTCATAGCTTGTAAGACCGCCGTCGCTATATCCGGTGACATAGACGCCGCCTGATGCATCCACTATTATGGCATTGGCGACATCATACACCGAATGTGGCGTACCCGATGGGCCTGCATATCTTGCCACCCAGAGCTGGCTGCCGGATGAATTATACTTGATGGTGGCATAGTCCTCATGTGTCTCGGCACCGCTGTAGCTGTATCCGGTCACGTAGACATTGCCGAGAGCATCCAGTGTGATTGCCCTGGGGCTATCGTTATAATTGCCCGGCCCGTTATATGTTGCCATCCATAGCCGCCGTCCGTCTTTATTGTACTTGATTGTCGTATAGTTAAGGCGGCTGTCGTTGTCATCGCTCTCGCCTGTTACATAGACATTACCGAAAGCATCCAGTGCCATGGCATAAACGATATCATTACCGTTGCCCGGATCATTATACCTTGCCACCCACTGCTCGATGCCGTCCGAATTATACTTTATCGTGGCATAGTCGGAACTGGTCCCGTCGCCGTAGCTATATCCTGTCACGTAAACATTGCCGAAAGCATCCACGCCGATAGCTTTGGGAGTATCATGATAATTGCCGGGGCCGTTATAGCGTGCCACCCACTGCTCGATTCCATCCGCGTCATACTTTGTTGTGGCGTAGTCATGGTGACTGCTTTCGCCATAACTATGTCCCGTTACATAGACATTGCCTGAATCATCTACAACCATGGCTTTAGCATAGTCATCATAATTTCCAGGGCCGTTATACCGTGCCACCCACTCCTCAATTACGTCAACGGCCGAGAGTCTGCCCGGAAGAAGAAATAGTAACAAAAGAAGAGACAACAGGGTCAACCTTCTGGTTTTCACCACCAATTCCGACTCCATTTTAATCACCCTTTTCTCCATGCTCTAAATGACACGAAAGAACGGCAATATGTCAGGTGAGCCGTGCTAACGTGGATTCCACAGAATAATCCAGCGATAGTGCAACGAAGAGCCCATAGCAGCGCTTATGGACCGGCTCGTCGAATTAATCTCATTCTTAAAGAAACATAGACAACCGGCAAAAATGAATCTCGAATCGAATGATTCATTCTAAACCAGGGGAGGATCTCCTCCTTCTCGAGAATTCTTATATTACGAACCACTACTCATCATTTGACGAGCTTTTATCGTGCCTTTAATTTTACCTAAATTATCTATACCCTCTATTATATAAATAAAGTTCGTCTTGCAAAGAAAAAAAAATTAAATGTCACGATTTGCAGATTTTACATCTATATCAAGATTTTCATTGAAATACGGCCAAAAATGCCAATAAGGATAGCAAGGTCTGGTATTCTCGACACCGAGGGCCGGTATAAAGTACCGATTGCGCTTCTCGTGTCGGATTCCGCTCTCGGCGGTAAAACAACCGAATTGGCTTTGTTTGGCTTTGAATTGGCTTTGTTTTTTTGTGCCCTGCAGGTCGGCTTATTGCCATATATTCCTTTCAGAAAAGAGTTTACGCCATTTTTCCCCGACAGCAAATTGGCTTTGTTTTTTCAAATCGCATGCCCGGAAAACCGCCGGATTTACCATTCTACATTCTCAATTCAATTCTCCATTCGCCTTGTTTAGGATTTCCGGCCGAAGGCCGGCATATTGGGTTTGTTTGGCTTTGAATTGGCTTTGTTTTTTCGCCGTCTCAAAGCATAAAATTCTTCATAATCATCTTTCATATAGATACTTAAGCTCATTTTCGCCCACGAGAAATTGGCTTTGTTTTTTCAACTTAACCACGAATAAACACGATTTAACACCCGATTTACACTCATTTTTTGCAACCCAGCACCGCAGGGGTGCGGGCTAAACTATATTCTGATCCATTATTTCTCAATTCTACATTCGAAATTCTCAATTCCACATACGACATACTACATACTACATACGAAATACGATATACGAATTCGTTAATCATTATACGAATCTAAACGGAGAAAGGCGGGCAAAATATAAATAAATGTCCATTACACGTCGTTTTTTAATTCACCACGAAGGACGCGAAGAACCACGAAGAAATAAAGAAACAGTGAATGGTTAATGGTATTTGGTATTTAGACTAACGACCAACGACTATATACTAACGACTAATTCTAACCGCAGATGAACGCTGATGGACGCGGATTATAAGTCGTATTGCGTACTGCGTGCAGCGGGTAGCGTTTTATGGATTTCCGGCACTTTTTCCTTATACCTTTTTACTTTTGCCTTATTTTTTGTCTCCCTTCATCCTGAGCGGAGTCGAAGGGCTGTATTCTGTTTTTTTTCCCTTTTTCCTTTTGACTTTTTACTTATTTTAGTCTATCATTTTACCAAAGGCAATACACCAAAGAACGCGAAACTTCCTCGAATCGCCTTTTTTTGTCATACCGCACCTTTTTAGCCGTACGTAGAGTCTGCCCGTTCGACTTCTGTGCATAACTGAGTAATACGAAGGGATATGATTTGTTAAGTTAATAAGGCAGTGTTACTTAAATATTAATCAATAGGAGATTTGAGATATGGATAGATTGTCTGAGCAACATTCGGTATTGATAGTGCTTCGTGTCGCTGGCATATTGACGGTCCTGATAGGTCTCATCCTGACCACTTACACAATCCTTCAGCTTGTGGCCATCAATTCTGTTATGGGAAACATACCACGGGGCATGAACGTCAACATAAAGGGTACGCTGGGAAGTATGCGTGGCTGGGCAGTTGTTGCCCAGTTGTCAACAGTTGCCTGGGGAGTAGCATTGTACAAATTAGCTGGTTGGCTCTCGGAGACTATCGTGGGAGAAGCCGTGGAAGAGAATGAACGCACTTAGGAACGATGGTTAAGGGCTGAGTGACCATGTGCTTTAGCTGATGGACGAAGGCCGCGATATACGATATGCGAAATACGACATACGGATTTATATGGGAAGGCTTTCGAGAATGAGAATTTTAATTAGACAGTGTTACTTATATTTTAATAGGTGATTGTCCCTAGTTTTTCTTAGTTTTTCTCCATGAGGTGTTATGGAGCGGATATAAATGTTGCGCTTCAGATTAAATTTTAGGCTTGTATTTAGCCCACGGTTTTACCGCAGGTTTTGGCTGTTTTAAGGTTTTGAAGTCGGATAAATTATAGCGTTGAAAAGCAATTTTACAAAAGCAAGAAAGGAAGGTGAATTATGTCTAAAAAAGTACTAATTCTAACAGCCATTGTATTAGTTTCTTCGGCTTGCGAACTTCAAGCTACCGTTACCCATTCAACATGGGTCGGCGGCGATGGCGACCAGTGGGGCAACCCAAGTAGCTGGGACCCACCCATAGTTCCTGAGAACAATGCATCTCAGACCTTTGCCGTTACAATAAGCACTGCTGAGCGTATTCGAGTTAAATTTAACCACGACAGTACTATTGACCAACTGGACTGTTACGGCAATGTCGATTTGGAGGTTGGTGAAAATTACCTTTGCCTGGTGGCTCCTAACGGCTTGACTAACTACGGCAAATTGGCTATCTCGGGTACAGGAGTAGAACACGAGATAATGGGTAATGTCACAAACACCAGCGATGCGCACATAAATCTCGGAAATAAAATTGAGTTTCACGGAACATTTACCAATAACGGGCAGGTTTTTGTTGTTCCAAGCACCCAGTTAGACATTAAGAGTGGTAGCTTCATTAACAGTGGAAAGTTTCTAATCTACAATGGCTTGGTAGTCGCCCTGAATAACGATCTGGAAAATTCTGACACTGGCGTCATCGAAGGTTTCGGAATGATTCACTCAGACCTCCCAATCAGAAACCAAGGCAACATTTATGCTTACGGCGGCTCACTTGTGGTTAGCAGCGCAGGCCAGCTAATAAACGAAGGTGTCTTGGCTAATTACCCTATGTCATCGTTGCATATAAGGCCAGCAGAGGATGTGAATAATCTCGGCACAATTCAGGTCAACGCCGGCGGTGGTGTTGCTTTTGATTGCAATATGGTCAACGAGCCAAACGCTGTTATTAAGCTTCTCGGGGGAACCATAGCTGCCAAAACAATTACTCAATCGGCCGGGGCAATCTTCGAAGGGTTCGGTGGAATCACCGGCAACGTTATGATTAACCCCAACGGCTTAATTGAACTTACCGGCCCTACGAATATTGTCGGCGATGTTACGGTAGAGCACAATGCTGTACTGGAAATCAGCAACGGCCAAACTTTGATTGTCGGCCACACGACTAACAACGGTGAAATTCGTGTAGTCAACGGCGATGTTGTTTTCCAGGGCGGTTACAGCGGCAGTGGTATTGTCAAAAAAGAATGAGGCAGGAACAAATCTATACAGCCTCAATGCAAACGTTTATTGCACTATACCTGCTCGGCTTGGGTGCTGTGATGTTGAGAAAGTCCTGGGCGCTCTAAGGGGGCGCTAAGGGGCCAGACCTTAAGTTATGATTCCGTTGCTCCCTCGCTGTGACCGCGAATCAGAATACAGCACGCAGTACACAGCACGAAATATTTCCAACGACAAGAGAATTCTATCAAAATCAGGCGGCTTTTGGTAGAATTTCATACGCAAGCATAATTTTATTGCTCAAAGTGTAAGCAGCAGCCTATGAAAGTGAAAAGGAGACGAATATGAGAAGAGCAAAGTCAATCCTGTCAGTTATTTTGGTGATGGCCTTTGGACTGATACTGATATCTTCGGCATGTACCAAAGCAAACGCTTCCGACGTGAACGCCCTTCGTACCGAGACAAGGCAGCAACGGGACGCCCGGATGCAGTGGTGGCGAGAGAGCCGCTTCGGCATGTTCGTCCACTGGGGTCTCTACTCGGGTCTGGCCGGAACATGGAAAGACAAATCCGTCGGCGAGCGAGGCGGCATGGAATGGATCCAGCAGCGTGTCCGCGCCGACACCTGGGAATATGCCCACGAGGCTGTCCCGCTCTTTCGTCCCAAGGAAGGCTTCGCCCGTGAGTGGGCGAGACTCGCCCGACAGGCCGGATGTCGATACGTGGTCTTTACCAGCAAACACCATGATGGCTTCTGTCTGTTCGACTCTAAATACACCACGTACGATGCCCATGACCTCCTCGGCCGTGACCTCTGCCGTGAAATTGTGGAAGCCGTCCGCAACGAGGGTCTGAAGATCGGCTTCTATCACTCCGTCATAGACTGGCACCATCCACAGTACGACTATCTCAAAGCCGACCAGTTGCCCTACCCACTCAAGGGCAAACCATCGCCGAATGGCCCGCGCAATCATGATATCTACGTCGATTATCTCCACGCACAGGTGCGCGAGCTTTTCTCGAACTACGGCCCAGTCGACATCATCTGGTGGGACTACTCGAAAAAGGGCAACGATGGCCCGTTTTGGCGAGCCAACGAACTTATGGCAATGGCAACCAGCCTCCAGCCGGCAATTATCTCGAATAACCGGCTCTATCACATTCCGAATATCGAGAAAGATGATTCCGCAGATCGCCTGAGAACATGGAAGCCGGAGCAGGGCGATTTCACCACGCCCGAGCAGACTATCCCCTCCACCGGAATCCCCGGCGTCGATTGGGAGGTCTGTATGACAATGAATACGACATGGGGATATTCCGACCACGACCATGCCTGGAAATCGCCTGAAACACTTATTCAAAACCTCGTCGATATCGTCTCTAAGGGCGGCAACTACCTGTTGAACATCGGCCCGAAAGGAGATGGTTCGATTCCTCAGGAGAGCATAGATTCCATGCGAACCATAGGCCGATGGATGGATACGAACGGCGAGGCTATTTACGGCACAACCGCCAGTCCGTTCGAGCGGCCTGACTGGGGCAGATGCACCAAAAAGGCCGGCATGCTTTACGCCCATGTATTCCAGTGGCCTCAGGACGGTACTCTCGAAGTGCCCATCGGCAGGCTGAATGTCACGCGCGCATATTTACTTGCCGATACCGATAAAACTTCCTTAAAAACCGAGAAACGACCGGATGCTCTGGTAATTCATGTCCCGAGCCAAGCTCCCGATGAAATTGTCTCGGTCGTTGCAATCGAGCATAATTAGCGGGAATAAAACATGAGTCTGGAACTGATAAAGAAATCCGTTTCTCGATGATTTTTATAAACAAAGATGAAATTATGAATATAGTGCAGTTTCCAATGCGTACGATGCTCTTGTTATTAACATGGATCATAAACGTATCTGTTGTCGTTAGTGCCGGAGCAGGAATAATCGATTCACCGTTTGCCCAGGAATACCACGAGGCTTTCCCCATTGGCCGGGGGGATGGGCATAATGATGTACGTGCGATTGCAGTCGATGGTACCGGCGGTGTCTGGGCCGGCACCAAAGCAGGCGTGTTTCGATTAGACAGCGACACAAAACAGTGGATAGAACTTATGGGCAAGGCTGATGCCGGCCCGGTGTACGATATTGTCGTAGATCGTGCCGGGACGGTTTGGATTGGGGCCTGGAACGGAATGTATCGAACAACGCCGAACGGTCTGCAAAGAGTAAAACAGATCGACTGTCCGATTGCGGCACTCTGTGCCACCGAAAATGAAATTGTCGGATTGGGCGGGACCGGCATCTGGAGCGTCGCAAATGGCACGTGCACATATAAAGAGATGCCGTACTCGAGGCACTTTCGTGCTGCTTTAGCTGATAGAAGCGGCGGATTGTGGATTGCTACAGGTATGGGTTTGTACCATCATACGGATACGGGGCATAAATTATATCAGACAGAATCGGAACTACTCGGCCCGGACGTGCATGATATAGCTTACGCTCGTGACGGCAGCCTGTGGATCGGCGGGCTTGGGGGCATAACCGTTTATAAAAATGCTAATCGCATCCGCAGCTTCACTCCCGCGGAAGGTCTGCCAAGTGTTTCTATACGATGCGTGACACAAGGTTCTGACGGTGTGATGTGGGTTGGCACAGATCGTGGTATTGCAAGATACGATGGACGGAACTGGTCGATCCGGCACAGCAAACGCTGGCTTGTCAGCGACGATGTGCGCGACATTGCGTTCGATCCACACGGGACTGCCTGGATTGCAACAGATAAAGGAGTCAGCGCGATTAAACGCAAGTCAATGAGTCTTGCCGATAAAGCAGATTATTTTCTCGATGTATGCCTGGCACGGCACGTACGCGAGCCAGGACTGGTCGAAAAATGTTCGCTAAGCGTCCCCGGCGATACGAGTACATGGAAACCGCGGGACGATGACAACGATGGACAATATACCAGCATGTACCTTGCGAGCGAGAGCTTTCGTTACGCCGTGACAAAAGACCCCCGGGCAAAAGCAAACGCAAAGAAAGCATTCGAAGCCCTGCTGTTTCTACAGACCGTCACGGGAACGCCCGGATTTGTGGCGCGTACGGTCATTCCGAGTTCATGGACAAAAATGGCTGACCCGAACAGAAAAATATCCGATAGGCAGTGGGCCGAGATAGTTGTTGAAAATCCACGAGAAAAAAGAGTTGAAACACACTGGCGTCCTTCAAGTGACGGCAAGTGGCTCTGGAAAGGTGACACGAGCAGCGATGAGATCACCGGGCACATGTTCGGCTATTTATTCTATTACGATTTGGCCGCCGACGACGCAGAGCGACAGCGTGTGTGCAAACATATCCTCAATATCATAGACTATATAATCGATGGCGGCTACGTCCTTAAGGGCATCGACGGAACTCACACAAAATGGGGCGTGTGGGCTCCGGAAAAACTCAACGGTGACCCGGACTGGGCTCCGGAACGAGGTATAAATTCCGTGGAAATCCTCTCATATCTGAAGCTGGCCTACCACGTCTCCGGCGAGATTCGCTATCAGAAAAAATACCTCAAATTGCTCTACGAGCATGATTACACCGGCAACGTAAAACACGCCAAGACAACCAATCCAACATGGCGAACGCACATTGACGACGAGCTACTCGCACTCGCCTGGCCGTGCCTATTGATACACGAAGATGATCCGAAGCTGCGGCGTTTATATCGCGAGAGCCTTAACCATTGGTACGCCGCAGTGAAAGCCGATTGCAGCCCGTTTTTCGAATTCATCTACTGTGCCTGCTCCGGCTATACGCCTCAACTGGAAATCTCTGTTTCCTCCCTGCGTGATGCATCGCTCGATCTTATACGCTGGACGGTCGATAATTCTCGCCGTGAAGACATCCGGGTCGTGCGCACGCCGGAATGGGAAAATCTTCAGACGAATCGTTTACTGCCGCCCAGCGAACGCGGCGTCATCCGATGGGACGAAAATCCATGGAGAGCGGTCCAGGGAGACGGCGGAAATACCGAAAGCGATGGAGTATGGTGGCTGCTGCCCTACTGGATGGGGCGTTATTACGGTTATATTCAGCCGCCACAATAGAATGAGCACAAACCATATTATTCAAATACTTGAAAAATCCTTGAAACGGAAGTCTTTAACACATATAATATAATTGTGATATTATTATAGATTCTGGTAGAATTGCACATGACCTTTGAGAAGCTTCAATGAGTTTGCCACCAGAGATTTTTTATGCGCGGCTTGTGAGCCGAGTTGATTGTTTCTTTAATAAAGCTGGAGGATTGTATCATGCGAAAGATCAGCGGATTTACCTTAATCGAGCTTCTCGTAGTTATCGCCGTCATCGCCCTGCTGTTGGCCATTCTTATGCCCGCCCTGAACAAAGCCAAAGACCTCGCCATGGGAGCGGCCTGCAAAGGCAACCTGAAGAACTATACCCTTGCCACAGCTATGTACTGCGACGACAACGACGGCAAGTTTGCCCAGGCCGAGAGATGCTATTTCTCACAGCTAAGTGCCTACCCAGTCGAGTCGGGCGTCTCCGATTACCTGCATTTGCGGTGGTGTAACGGAGATATTGATCTGAAGAGCCATCCTGAATACGGAGGGCAGATGTATCCGTATCTGATGGATGCAAGGGCGTTCATCTGTCCCACGTTCAAGCGCTTGGCGATCCGAAATTCCGATGACCACTTCTACCAGGATTCCGGATCGAGCATTCGAAATTACGAGCCCTGGTACAACTACACAATGAATGCTTACGTCGGCAGCGACAATTCGGGTGTCAGGAAATCGCGAGTTGTCAATATCTCCGAAGTAAAGCATCCCACTACGACTTTCTCGTTCACCGAGGAGAGTTCTTTCGTGGATGTGGAATACAATATTTCGGGGCTCAATGACACTTTTATGGTCCCCGGCGATGATGCGATGGTAGAGGGCTGGCTCAGTCAGGTCGGCGGTAATCCCCACCTGATCGAACCCGGCCCCGACGGTGTCGGGCCGTTCTGGGATACCATCGCAGGCTTCCATCACGCTCCGACAGGCAACAGACTCGGCGGCAGAGGAAACTGCGCCTTCCTCGACGGCCATATCGACTCCCACTATCGCAGAGAGACCTTCTACCTCGCCTGGCCAAAATAGAGCAAGACAAAAAACAAAAGAAAGTAAAAAGGAAAAAGTAAAAAGGAAAAAAGCAACGTCTTCCTCCACATATTTAGCCCGGCAATTTATTGCCGGGTGCCTTTAATCCTTTAACGGTAATTCATTGCCTGTTGCCCTGAATCCTTGCTTTGAACAACCCCGATTGTGTCAAAAAAGAACCCCTCAATAAATTGAGGGGCTAAATAAAGAGTCTTTGTGGTTGGAATTTACGTAATCGATTCTGCTCCTCAAAGCTTGCTCATCAAAACAATATCGTTTATCAAATCCTTTTGTCCAAACTCTGCCGGCCAGGCCTACCTTGCGAAGCGCAGCTTGCGCTGCATTTTTATAATAGCTGACAATCTTACCCATCGGGATCGGTACATAATCTACTACAATATGGACGTGGTTGGAACATACCGCTAATGCAAGAATCTTTTGATTTAGCTTGTCAGCTTTTTCGCAGATAGCTTTTGCGGTGATTACTCGATGATTTTTCGAGAGTTTAACCGGATTTTTGGAAAGATCTTGTTTGTTCGAATCAGCAAGAGATTGATTAGCTGCATAGGTTATACCATCCTTAACGAATCTCCGCTCATCTCCCTGAAGCCACGTGCCATACGTAGTGAAGGTTATCATATACCCAAGAGTCATCGCCATATTTAGCCCGGTAATTTATTGCCGGGTGCCTTTAATCCTTTAACGGTTATTCATTACCAAGTGCCGTTAATTTAATCCAAACTCAACCCGATGTTCCGGGCCGGTTACTCCGAAGAGGTTCATCGTCCGAAACGTAAAGCGTTTACTGTCACCGCTATCAAGCGAGAGTTCGACCTGCTCATCGCAGTCGCGCCATGTACCATCTTCGTCCATTATCTGGAAGCTTCGGAAGTTGGGCGTACACGAACCGAGAAACACGAGTGCCCTGCCATCGGCGGTTGTCACTTTCGAGGTGATGACATTCGGCGTCCATTCGATCCAGTCCCGCCGGGTAGTCTTTATGAAGTAGGGCGTGTCATAAGCCCAGTGCGGCTTGCCATCGCGATACCATGTATTGTTGCGGAATATCTCGTCTTCAAGCACAACAAGGGTCGAGGTGGGTCTGGCCGGGAACGTGGTAAAGCGATTGGTGTCCGTTTCCCAGCTACACCAGCGATAGGTGTCGGGGCGCGTTTCCCACTTTCCGGTCCTGGGATCCGGCCTCATGGGACTTCGATCCGGACCGACGAGGCGAATCACCGACTTGGCTCCATTGCGCCAAAGCTCATCCCGTATTTCCAAAGCCGACAGCGGCACCTCGTTTTTCTCGAAATGGGCGTCGTATTTGGCGTCAATCAGCACCCATTTACTGAACTTGTTGACCCAGACCTCGTTGACCCCGTGGTGTCCGCCATCGTCTTTGAGCCCCGGCCCGCAGCCTAACCGGCGAGTGACGTAGCCGAAGCTGTTCAGTACGGCGTGCTGCACAATACTAAAATGCGTACAATGAAATTTTCCTCCCTTGAGTGCGGCGTCGAGAATAGCGAACGTGTCGCCCCGGGTCTGCGTGGGGTTGTCGTTTTCAATAGCGATATTCGACTTGATCCAGTGGCGCAGCAGCAGGATGCGCTTCCATTCATCGCTCTCGCCGGCCACGACGGCATCGAGGCCGTACCGGCTCCGCAATTGGCCGATGCGCGGGCTGGAGTAATTCTCGAACGCCCGGAAAAACCCATTGCCGCAATACCGGGGATTCTCGACGGGCAGCACGACAAACCGGCCGCTCTCGCCTGCGGTCGCCGCCAGAGACAGGGCCAGCAAAACGCTTGCCGTAACCACTCGGAGCCACCGGGTTCGTAAATAGTTGATCTTCGTACTGGAATTCATAATCTTTCCCTGCTATAAGAGCGCCGGCCACTATTGCGGCGCCGTGAAAAACGTAAATGACATATCTACCGGTTCGCCTGTTTGATCGTAAACCGGCTCCGGCACAAAACCATCACGAGTAATACTTATCGCCGTGCTGCCGAACATGTGGGGACGATTTGTCCAACCCCACGGATGCTGAATTTCATCCAATCTTGCCCTGTACACAGCTACGACACTGAACCAATATGTCTGATCGGGATGTTCCTGCCGGAACCATGCATCCTCCGGCAATCTCACCGAGTAACGGAAGACCGACTCATTTGGCTGCCCCTCAGGATTTCGGTCGTAGCCGACAAGAACCTCATCGTAGTCGTAGGCGAAATACTCCCAGACTAATTCGCCCGGATTCCCGTCCTGGGCCGGAACGTCTGTTGGTATTTGTAACGATAGTATGAAGTAATCCGGCCGCCGGGGCTCCTCGATCTGGTCGCAATTGTACGCTTCGTATCTATAGCCAATGTACGACCCTTGCCAACTGATGGCGAGAACCGGATCTATTCGACCACAAAACCAGTCGTCGGCCACCCGGCGTTCGATCTGTAAATTACCGACTTCATCATCAATGGCAAACGATATCTGATCCTCTGATGAGTACGGCCAGTCACGCAGAGACATAAACGGCTGGTCCCATTTGCCCCAGGGATGCTCTGTCAGAAGCTCAAAGCACATGTCATACCCCTGGTTCCACCCACACAGAAGAGAATTCTCTATAGGGTAGATTCTCCCGGGGAACAGACGCTCGTCGTACATCGGCCATTCACCCATGATGACCGGCGTAACGGCACCATTGCCCCAGAGATGCGGCCGTGTTATCCAACTCCACATATTCTTAGCCTCTACATCTGCGGGATAGATTGCCGTAATGCTAATCCAGAAGATATCCTCATTACTCTCAAAACCCCCCATGTGGAACCATTCTTCCGGCTCCAGAAAGACTTCATATAAGAAACACATGTCCGGCTGCTTCTGTGGGAATTCGATGTGCCCCACAGGTTCAAAATGAATCCGTTCAGCGGGGATTTCCAATGACCAGACCATACGCTCAGGGAAGGCTTCGTTCTGGTCGATGCCCTCGATCTGGTTGACCCAGAAACCGATATGCCAGGCTTCCGGCTGCGATTCCGGCGGCTCGGGCGATGTCCAGGCCTTGTATCCACCCCACCACCGAATTCGTGTCACCGGAATGGGCCCGATACGGCGGAAATCGTCGGCATCCATACGCCACTGCCTCTTCTGGCCTGTCTGCTCAGTGGACCGGGCCGGCTCACTCCAGCCACAGAACACCGGCGGCATATCCACGTCCGGCTCGATTTCTATCGGCGGACGGGACCATATCAAAAACGGCGGGATATCATTCGGCTCGATAGGCTCATTCGGCTCGATGGGCTCATTGGGTTCGATGGGGATATTCGGATCATTGGGGTCCGGAGGTCCGTTTGGATCGCCTGGCCCACTCCCTGCAACCGAACCAGTATCCGAGGCACTGTAGGCCGTGAAATTCTGTCCTTGCCCGTCCGTGGCGGCCCGTAACCAATAATAATAGGTCGTGTCCGGCAGGGCATTCAGATCAGCAAAAGTGACCGTTGTCTGCCAGGTAGAGATGGCGGTTTTGGTGCCCGAAAGCGAGCCCGAACGAGACACTTGGTAATAACTGGTATAGAGGGGGCCGTAACAAAACGCATCCCAGGTTATCCGAACCCTGTCGGCGTAAGTCCCGTCGGAGGCAGAGAGGCCTGTGGGCGGTTTGGAATTGGGTGTATACTCCAGTACGGTCAATGAGGAATTATTCGCAGCAATTGCGGCCAGATCGGTGCAGTAGGCATTATTATTGAGAGAATTCTGCTGGAGCCATAGTGTCTTGAGGTTGTTTAAACCAGTTAACGCGCTGACATCAGCAATCTGATTCTCGTGAAGCCAAAGTCCTTCAAGAGCCGATAGACTCGACAGGTCATTAATATCGGTGACCTGGTTCCGGCTAACATCAAGGGCAACCAGACTGTTAAGGCCGCTCAAGGGACTCAGATCGCTGATCTGGTTGTCAGATAAGTATAGCCGCGTTAAGTTTGTCAGGCCGGACAGGGCATTCACGTTTGCGATCTGGTTGTCCGTCAAGTCCAGGTAGGTCAGTTTCGTTAAGTTGGCCAGGACGCTGATGTCCGTAACCTGGTTTTCGCCGGGATCCACGTGCATGAGGTTGGTCAGAGCGGCCAGCGGACTCAGATCCGTAATCTGGTTGCCGTAGATACCCAACCACGAGAGTTGGGTCAGGCCGGACAAAGCACTGATATCTTTGATTTCATTTCGACGCACATCCAGCGTAGCCATGTTAGTGGCATACTCCAGACCCTGAAGGCTCGTAATCCCCAGGGACATGGCATTGAGCTGATAGAGACGGGGCATCTGCGCACGTGTCGGATCTGTGACACCCAGGGCGAGCTCCACCGCGATTTCGAGGTTGGGATCTGCGAAAATTACGGATAGATGATTATTGGGATCACTCGGGCTATTCGGCTCGCTGGGTTCGTTACTGTCGCCGGTGATATTGGTCAATCTCAGAACAATCACATCATCATCCGTACCGTTATGGGCCTGTCCAGTGACAACGATCCTGCCATCTGTTTGCAGGGCCAGGCCATAACCCCATTCCGTGTTACCCGTTGGATCATATTTATAGACGCCATTGGTTCCGAACGTTGTATCCAGTATGCCGTTTGGATCATATTTTAAGACCACCAGGCCCCAATCCGATATTGCGCCGATGCTGCTGCCGCTATGTCCGGCGACGAGAATAGTATCATCACTCTGCACTATTAAGTCATGACACTCTTCACGAGTGCCGCCATCGTAGAGCGCGATCCCGTTATTCCCGAAACTCGTATCTAAGTTACCGTTGCTGTCAAAGCAAATGACAGGAATATCGTAGTCCGTACTTTTTTGGTCAGGTTGAGTCCGAACGCCAGTAACCAGGATGTTCCCATTGGAGTTTGTGTCAATGCCGAATCCCCGGTCATAATCCCCGCCGTCATAAAGAACAATCCCGTTGGTTCCAAAACTCGTATCCAGGGTACCATTGATATTGAATCTGGCAACCAGAATATCATTGTCGGAGCCGTTGTGGCTGTTACCGGCCACCAGGATCTTGCCGTCATCCTGTACAGTAAGACGCGATCCAAAATCATGACTGTTTCCTCCGTCATAAATAGCCGCCCCATTGGTACCGAAGATCGTATCCGGAGCGCCGTTCGCATTTAAGCGCATGACCAGAAGGTCATTATCCGTTCCATTACTGCTGTATCCGCACATCAAGATCTTGCCGTCTGACTGAACCAGAAGATCAATAATCCCATCATTGCCGTTGTCACTGTCGTAAGTGTATATTCCATTCGAGCCAAAGTTCGGATCCAGGCTCCCGTCCGTATCAAGTCTTAACACGATGACGTCACCGTCTGAACCGTTTGAATAATCACCCGCCGCCAGAATCTTGTTGTCCGATTGCACGGCAATCGCATACCCGTCCTCATTGCCGTTTCCACCGTCATAGATATACGCGCCATTCGTACCAAAACCGGCATCCATTGTGCCGTCCTTGTCATAACGGATTACCATAAGATCATTGTCTGTGCCGTTGGTCATATATCCGGTCGCCAGAATCTTCCCATCCTGCTGCAGGGCTATATCACGTCCCCGATCATATCCGGAACCGCCATCCCATAACACATATCCGTCCGGCGAATGAAAGGTCGTATCCAGCACACCCCCTGACGCCCAAGCCGACATACTCATTAAAAAACAGCTACTCCACAGAAATGTAACCTTTAGAAGTTTCATTTTGCCACCTCTCCTTTCTAATTCATCCACTCAATCTTTCACCCGTCCTTCAAGTCGAAAGCCAAGCAGCATGACTTCGTGCTCTTTATACCAACCTGAGAAACCGTACAAGCGTAATCCAAATAGTTCCTGGATTTTAACATAAAACTGATTATCAGTAAACCTAAATTAGAGAAAGACAAGGTGGACGTAAATTGCGACCACTTTCAGAAGCTAAGAAGACTGGCGGGACACTACTACCCCAGGAATTCCTAAGAATTAGGCATTAACCGGTGACTGCTAATTTTCGTATATAACATTAAAACTCAGCGGTGCGGCTTGTCTTCGTTCGTTGATAGAGCATTATCAGTCGGTTTCTGTTCCTTTCATGCACTCCCGTCGATATCGATCTTGCTTAACTGCCTGGAGAAATCTAGGAAGACTATTGTCGTTCCTCCAATCTTCACAATACCATCAGAATTCTGCAAACCTTTCGAGGCATCAGGAAAGTACTTTTCGAGCACGTCAACGGATACAATCGGAATGCCATTGTGTGTTTCGACAAGGAGAATATTTCCTTTGACTTGTGGCAGGTACTCATCGTATTTCATATTGAACGATTTAGCCACTGCTAATCCACGTTCCGCCGCCATATGAGAAATTACTTGATAATAGGGTGAATTGCCAACAACAAAGGCCCGAGGCAGGATAGATGTCCCTCCCGCCGAATCAACAGGCAAAAGTGATTCATCCAGATTCTCAAAATATGTCCTTGTTTGATCCTTCCACTGCTCCCATTGAAGCGACATGATCATCTCCTTCGGATCATTACCTTTGTGATATGCAAAACGATTGCCGGGAAGAATGCGTGCCTTAGGTGAATAATCTCGGTAAATCAATTTCGCCCCTGGGTCCAACAACATCCATCTTCCGTCCACGTACACTTCGAGGAAAACGTGCCCCGACCAGGACTCGAATTTTCTTCCCCTCTTGAAATCCCAAATCCAGGAGACATCCATCGTTTTGATCCAGATCGCAGGGATACCGGCCCCTTTGAGAAGAACGCCACACACTATACCCTGATCCGCACATCCTCCATATGTTTTCTCTTTGATCGCATCATCGAAGTTACGCCAGGAATAAGCCCTGTCTGCATCATATTTTATATTGCGATCCATCCAATTCAGTACATTTAGTATAGTAGCAAGACCGGAATTTCCCTTCAGTTCCAGGGCATGCGATATGATCAGATCTCGAGTCCCGAGTGAATCTTCGATCTTAAGATACTTGGCGGGGGTTGAGTAGTCTACCGAGTCAACTGACGGCTCAGATGCATGAAGAGTACCTACACAGAAAATAAGACAGACCAAACAGATTCTCATTTTTTATTCCTCCCGACTAAAAAAAAATTAAGCTGATCCGCATAACACACCTTTCTTGAAGAAGCCATACGGAATAGAATATAGTTGACCACAGCAAAATATCAATCACGATTATCAATATTTACGAAACAATCTATGTGGGCATATTGAGCATTTTTTAATCCGTCCTGTCGGTCGCCGAAAAATTCAATCTCTGTGCTTAACGCCATGAAGAGTCTCAGAGCAGAGAGAGTCTGCTTCGGCAGCGATGCGCCGTTCGGATTGATGCACGTGTGCGTGGCGATGTACGATGCGCTGCTGGACAGCGAGGTTACGAAGGATCAGAAGGCAAAAATTATGGGAGGAAATATTCTGGGGCTGTGCGGCATTGATTAGCAGCGGTAGGGAATATGGATTTTGCCGCTTGAGACCCTGCCAATTAACGCCGGCATGAAATTATTGCCGATTCACAAATAAAAAGCCGAGCAGGTTTCGTTTTAACTGCTCGGATTAAGTGCTACGAAAAATATCGCGTTTGAGAACTTTTAAAAGCGATTTACATTACGCTGGGCTTTGCGCATACGCCGGCGATTTTTCTCCGAAGGCTTCTCGTAATAAGCATTTCGCTTCATGTCCCTTATTAGGCCCTCTTTTTCGCACATCTTCTTAAAACGCCGTATCATTTGCTGTACTGATTCGCCTGCCCGCGATTTAACTTTCAACATAAAAAAAATACCCTTATTATCCTTCTGATATAAGAAGTTACCACAAATCAACAATACATTAAGTTCGTCAAAAATCGTACAACCCATTACTTTAAAGCAGATTTTTCGCTTTATCAAGACAAAAATAAATTTCACTGCCGGTTTTTGCTGAAAAACTTCAATTTTGTCCGATAAATACGGCACTTTGGCCCAAAAAATCTGCACATTTGCCTGTTTTGATGATTTCTTGAGCAATAAGAGCAAATATGATAAAATAAAAGTCAGTTTTGGAGGTATATTTTAATTGGAAAAGTTTCGTCAGACACTGAGAGTCAAAAAAGAGCGGGCCATTCTGGTCGCCGCCGTGCTCCGCGGCAGAAATTCCGGGGACGATTTAGCCGAGCTTACGGCCTTAGCGGAAAGTGCCGGAGCGGTCGTCGTCGACAGGTTCCAGCAGCAAATTCGCAAGATAAATCCTTCCACATACATAGGTAAGGGCAAAGCCGAACAGCTTGCCGGTCGAGCCAGGAAGTTCGAGGCCGACGTTATCATATTCGATAACAACCTCTCGCCGGGCCAGATCCGTGAGCTTGAGGAAGTCGTCGAAGTCAAAGTCCTCGACCGCAGCGAGCTGATTCTGGACATTTTCGCCACCAGAGCAAAAACCAGGCAGGCCAAACTCCAGGTCGAGCTGGCCCAGTTGGAATACACATATCCCCGATTGACCCGGATGTGGTCACACTTAGACAGCGTCGCGGGGGCCGGCGGCGCAACCGCTGCCGGGGCGGTCGGCGGCATAGGCACCAGGGGCACCGGCGAGCAACAGCTCGAAATCGACCGCCGGCTCGTCAGCAAGCGCATCACAGAACTGAAACGCGAGCTTGAAAATATCGACAAGCGCAGGATTCGCGAGATCAACGGGCGAAAAAGTCTCTTCAAAATCTGCCTTGTCGGCTATACAAACGCCGGCAAAAGCACGCTGCTCAACACGCTCACCGATGCAGGCGTTTTTGTCGAGGACAGGCTCTTTGCGACGCTGGATACTCGAACGAGAAGATGGACGCCGGCGAAGGGCGTGGAAGTCCTCTTGAGCGACACCGTCGGTTTCGTCAAAAATCTGCCGCACCAATTGGTCGCCTCGTTCAAGGCAACGCTCGAAGAGGCCGTCAACGCCGATCTGCTCATGCACATCGTGGATGTATCGAATCCCGATGCCCTCAAGCAAATCGAATCCGTCAAAAACGTTTTGGCCGAAATCGGTTGCAGCAAAAAACCAATCCTGCAGGTGCTCAACAAGGTCGATGTAGTCAGAAACATCAGCGATCTGGAGACTCTGCAAACGCTCTATCGAGATGCAGTCAGCATCTCAGCCAGAACCGGCTATGGCCTCGACAACCTCTGCGAAGCGGTCACGGCGAAATATAAGGGCACCGAACTTCTTGTGCGTGTCACCAGCAGCCATTCGAACGGCAAGGTCCAGAGTTTTCTCCGCGCCCGCGGCCGAATTATAAAAGAGCAATACACCGACAGCTCCGTCCTGATCGAATCGCAATTAGGCCGAAACCAACTGCCCGAACTGCAACGGCTGCACCCCGAATCAATCGAAATTGTTCAAAGCTAAAGGAGACCAGTTATGGAAAAACAAATTGAATCCACAAGCAGCAACCGATTAGCCAAAATTAAAAAGTTCATTGTTTACGGATTTTTGATATGTTTTGCATTTGTTTTCATCGTTTACTTATGGGCCTGTTTTTCTATCAGGTCCGGCATCAAAAACATTAGTGCCGAAGCCACACAGCAATATCCCGGCGACAGAGTCGAAGCATTAATAGCATTCGTAAAGAGTGAAGATCACAGCTTCAGAGAAAGAAATCTCGCCGTATGGGCTCTCGGCCAGATTGGTGATAAGCGTGCCTTACCCGTGCTAAACCAATTTTATACTGGCGGGCCCTGCGACCACAATCATTATCTATGCCAGGGAGAACTGCAAAAAGCAATCAAGCTATGCAAAGGCAGCTTGAATGCAACCGCCTGGCTACCACTATAAAATACGAATCTAAACGCTTGTTTTGTTTTAATTGGCTTTGAATTGGCTTTGTTTTTTCGTGCCCCGCAGGCCGGTTTGTTGCCATAATCTCCTTTCAAATAAGAGTTTGCGCCATTTTAGCCCGTCGTCAAATTGGCTTTGTTTTTTCAAATAGCCTTTTCAACCCCCAGATAAATCTGGGGGCTAAATAATATTGGCTTTGATTGGCTTTGAATTGGGTTTGTTTTTTCGCCGTCTCAAAGCATAAAATTCCTCATAATCACCTTTCATATAAGACTTTGCGCCAATTTAGCCATACCGCAAATTGGCTTTGTTTTTTCAAATAGGGTTCTTTTTAGACAGGATTTGCACGATAAATATGGATTTTTGTGTTTATAAATGATTTTTTCCTTATTTAGTTTTATATATCTCTGTTATCCTGTTATCTTGTCTACTGTATTCTATTTGTTATACATTATACGAATCTAAACGGAGAAGGGCGGGCTAATTATAAATAAATCTCCGATACACGGCGGCCACTATTCGTATTGTGTTCAGCGTTCTGCGTACTCCGTAAATCAACTTAAATTGGACAGGATTAACGTGATAAACATGGTGAAAAGAAAAAGATGAAGATCTGTGTAATCCTGTCTAAGAAATATAAAAATATTGCTTTTTTAGATACTGTAGCATAGTTACCGGGAACATTCTATTCCATTCCTCACATTATGAAGTATCTGTATTGTTTGCAAACGGCCTTGAGCCTGTTCTTCTCGTTGCATATCGATAGCAATACGCTGGCTAATA
>Ga0307433_1000171_pt1 | contig 59112 bp, 78 predicted proteins | sample SalMarWE160210MG_FD_202166 | JGI IMG/M metagenome (GOLD analysis project Ga0307433, IMG submission 202166) | Salt marsh sediment microbial communities from the Plum Island Ecosystem LTER, Massachusetts, United States - WE1603-210 | ecosystem: Environmental > Aquatic > Marine > Intertidal zone >...
ATTTATCGCAAACTCGCCAATCGGAAATAAGCATATCGTCATAGGGTTCACACCACCATCCGCCGTGTCCTTTACACCGTGGACATACTTTGAACTTTTCAATCATCTCTTACTCCTTTCGCCGCTCCAGTAGTTTCTTTTGTTGCTTAAGCTCGTAATTCCTAACTAACAATACTCGCATACGTTCCCGTATATGATTACGTTCTGCTCTGAAAAGCTTAAGGGTTTTATTGTTCGTGTGCAACTCTTGTTTTACTTCTTCTAGAGTCTCACTCATCACTTCTCCTTTCGCCGCTCTTGGCGGATTGCTCCAGCCGAGCAAGCATAACGGTTGCTATTGAATCACTCATCGTATCTAAAGCGGGCAATACACGATTCTTGATATACCATACCTCAAACTCCTCCGCTTCCAATGTTACTTGCGCTCCGTAGGTAGCAACACTATCCACAAGAGCAAGGCTTTGAGCTTTCGTAAGCTTCAGGGCATCAAACGCATCTGGGATCGTCTCGTGACCGGGCACCGAACGGTCTAATTGCATCACCTGTATCTCTTCCAGACTCGGCCCGCCGATAGCGGTGTTCGACCTCTGACACGCAAGGGCGGCAAGCACAAGCATCGAAACTGAAAGGAGACTAACAACGCTCAAGCGTGTCATCGCCGCTCGCCGCCCTTGTGGTTTACTATTCATGACGACTTTTCCCCTAGTTTACAAATACCATGAATGCAGATTTGCTGATCATCGGCCAATTGGGGCCACAGAATTTTTAAAGCCCTGACTACGGCTTCCCGTTTGGTTTTACCTATTGAAACAAAAACCACCCAACATCCACCGTCTTTGCTTCCTGGAAGATCATCCCAGTATAGGGTTATCCCTAACACCTCACACACCGCCTCTGCCAAATCCTCTTGACCTTTTGGAATTTGTGGAATCTTGCCACCTACGATTCCTTTGTATTCACGCATGACTTCTCCTCTCACTTTCTTCGCGTTTATCTCTTGTTTTCCTTGCGTCTTGGCGTGTTACCCATGCCTTTAAAACTCCAACCGTATAACCGCCCAACTCTTCATCCTTCTCGGTTACGTGAATCAAAAACTGCCTCACCCACTTTTGAACGTCCCATCCTGCAGTCAACATCAACTTGAATAATCGCCCGTCTTTGGCATAATCCCGCACCGGAGCATGACCAGTTAGCCGGAAATAACCGCGATCCCAAACCGCTTGACATTGGTCTATGGGGTTAGCTTTAATAATCTCTTCGTCCGTCCACTCGTGATAAGGCTTTCGTTTCGAAGCCTTTGAGGGAGGAGTGGAGGGGCTATTAGGAGTATCTCCCCCCTTGCTAGCTTCCTTCCGTCCGTTCGACGCTGTCGAGACAGACGAAGTTCTTTGAGAAGAAGCCGAACCAGTTTTTGGTTCGGCAATATCTTTAATATCTTTCTTATTCTTATTCTCTTTCTTATTCTCTTTCTTATTATAGGGAGCGGGTTTTCGCTCATTAGGAGCGGTTTCCGTTCCTATAGGAGCGGTTTCCGCTTCTAGTTTACGTCTATAACCATCGGATAATTGATACTCATCCCACTTTATGACCTTGAGAATTCCTGAATCTAGGCGTTCTAACTTTCCTACTTTGATGCACTTATCTATTGTTCGTTCTACAAGCTCTTCCTTAGCGTAAAGAATACCAGCTAACCGAGAGAGTGAATAAGAGAGTTCATCATCAGGATTTGCCCCTATGAGACCACGATATCTCGCGGCAAGGCAAAGCATATCTATCCAGATAGCTCGTTCGTCATGGTTTAATTCCTCACGAGTGGAACCGTTAAGCCACTTGGCTACGTCTAGAGGAATCCAAGGCATAGGTTTCTTAGGTCGCGCCATTATCTTTCTCCTTGGAAGCTATTCGCTCTTCCCAAATTTCATATTGCGCTTGTGGATCAATCAACTCGAACTGACCTCGTGGTCCAGGATGGCGAAGCGGAAGATTATATCGTTTAGCAAACCGTGATATCGCCATAGCTGTAATCCCAATTTCCTTGCCAGCCTGTTCTAACGTTTTTCCATTCCCCCAGTGCAACCTAATTACCCTTAAAAGCCTGTTATGATTAGTTATAATATGCCCCTTTCCCGAATCTCGTGTTATCCCCCTACTTGCCTTTTCAGAACGCTCACAGCACGAATTCGGGGGTAATTCTCTATCCTCTGGTTTAAGAAAATAACGAGCGAATCGAACCTTGGTATTTTTATTAAGGTCTATGATAGGTATTCCCATACGGCGCAGTTCATATACCCGCGCACCAGGCCGCCAGCAATTCCAGCGCCTTACTGCATCTTCAGGAGTTATCTCATCACCCGCTCGCAATGCTTTAAGAATAAACACACGGTGGGAAGTACTACTCCTCATAATACTTCCTTAGTCTCACGTAAACCTACCAATAAAACACATCTACCATTATGGGTAAACCGCCAAATGGCTTGAGGAGTTATAATCAATAGGTAGTCCTTCCATATTCGTATTTGTAAAATTGGGGTATGATTCCGAGGTAATACGAAATAGACCCCCCCCCTACTCCAACATCCCCTTATTCCAAGAACTCGCCACCATATATTACGGAACCAATCAAACATCCTACAATTCTTCCGCCCGTTTGTGTCGGGCGTCGGCTTCTTGGTCTTCGTTTAACTGAATACAAAGCCGTTCGAGAGCATCCATAGTCATCTGTGTTTGTGGAAACCACCGTATTGCCCGGCAACCATGCTGGAGGTGAACTAATTGGATACTAGAAGTTGCTATCATACCCAATACCCTCAAAGGTTCTAGTTCTTCTTCCTGAGCTTGAACCGTTTTCGCATCAGATAGAATTACGTATTGGGCCGGTCCCTTAAACTTATCGGTCAATTCAATCTTCAGCATCTGATTCTTCCGTAATTATGCCCCATCGACCATTTTCATCCCTAACAAAACCAGGTGTTCGGCCTTCCAAATGATCCTTAATTCTTTCTCTATCGCCCCATACTACTCTAGGGATACGATTATAGATGAATGAACAGATATCTCCCAAGTGTGCATAAGCCTCTTCATCAGCTCGACCCATAGCTTCCGTCAGATCATTCGCTAACACCGCTTCCAAAAAATGTCCCGGTGGACAACGATGCTCCACATAAAGGAGAATCGAATCCCGAAATCGTTGCGGAATGGAATCTGAATCAAACATCATTCCTCCTTTCTAGCTATACTATAGATTCCGTATTCCTCATCGGGTTCAAATTCCACATGCCATGCTTGTTGACAATGTGGACAAGTTACATCAGATGCAACCCCGGCACCTTCTTTCTTAAAGTATGCCTTCGGGTCCACGTCTAATTTCATACCACATCGCGGACAATAAGTATGGTATGATTCGTTCATCATTCCTCCTTTGCTATGTTTTTAAGGATTTTTGGCAGATCGGCCAGGTCCGGGACTTCGATAAAGTCTGACACTTCGGGAGGGAGTCCTTTCATACCTAGTGTGGGAAAATGACAGCGGGCGAAACGACCGAGCGGAACCGTAGTAGGTTTACCCAACTCACCCCAGACGAACTCGGCCCAACCGGGCGAAAGCAGAAAGCATCGGGAGTGCATCTTGCATTCCTTTTCATAGACCTGAATCAAGTAATATGCCAGTCCTCTATCTTCTTCCAGTTCCCGTAACTGAGCGTGCTGATGACCTTTGACGATCAACGGATCTCCGATAGGGAACCTTGCGAATCGCTGCCAATTTTTAAGATGCTCTCGGTCCTTAACACTCAACGCTTTAGTTTCTAAAAACACCGGGGTAGGCGGTCGGGTAGCTGTTAGATAACCCACAAAATCCGGTGCAATATCCGATTCCAACCGCTTGGCAAATCGCATCGAGCTAGGGATAATCTTACCTGTCTCCTTGTTTCTATGTGCTGGTGCCCCGCCAACCGTTGGGTTAGTCTTCCATATCTTCAATCCTTGGTTACGATATAGTGTTACTGAAAGCTCTCTTATTCTGCGTTCGAAAGCAATGCCTGTAGAAGTATCCCGTTTCTTAAGCATCAGAACTTAATCCTCCGATACGCATATCATTCCGTTGCAGAACGTCCAACAGTCCTTCGGAAAGTGTAGTAATAAGAAACTCTTCAGAATGTCGAGTAAGATGGTCCAATCCTCTTCCCCACCATATCCCATGCAGAATTTCATGAACTAAGGTTTCTTCCATTAAATTATCTGGTAGTGCTTTCCAGAGTTCAATAGTCAACGGCTTGGCGTAATCCGGCCATACCTCTCCATCTCCTGGAGTCAGGTATCGGATACAGCCACATGAGGTTGCCTCATCATCTTTAGATATACGCACTTCGTCCACTACCTTAACTGTAAACGTATATATTCCGATTTGGATTTTCTTAGGTAATTTCATCGGCGGCCTGTCTTTTTGCTCGCTTCTATGTGAGAGAATTTCAGGTCATAATAAATTAACAAATGAGCACCACAACGACAAGTATATTCCTCAACTCCTTCAACTGCCGTAAATTCAGTATCTCCTATTACACCATCAAAAGGATTACCTCCACAAAACGGACACTCCAATTTATCTGTGCTTTTTTCTTCCATTATTTCTCCTTTGGCCGCCCTCGATGGGCTTCTTAGGTGGTTTTACTTCTTTCCCATTTATTTTGACTTTGACCCCCAATTTATGTATATCCTGAACAAAACTTACTATGGCAGGGAACCATCCTGGGGAAGCTTTAATGATTCTCGAAAAAACAGGAATCGTTATATCTCCTGTTGGATTCTTTTGCTTCTCACTCATCTCTACTCCTTTCTTTCAAATCATAGGTGGAAGCTCGTCAGGATCAGCCTTCCCTATATACGCCTTTGGTCCCAAACCACGCTTTTCAACACAAGCAGGACAGTAGACTTCATCGCCTACTCGCTTCCACCCACACGCTTCTGCATAGCCCCAAGGCCAATCTTCCCTTCGACCACAATCGTCGCATTCGACCTTGACTATTCTAGTTATGCCCATTACTTTCTCCTTTCTTTTTCTTCGTACTCAGGTCCACCACGCTCAAACGGCCGTCGAGCCTTGGTTCTTTCAAAACTACGTAGCCCTGCTCAATCTCTTCCGGGGTTAGCTGTTTAAAATCAAGGACAGCGAATCCTGATTCCTTCTCTTTGTCTGAAAGTTTGTGGATAAGCTCTCGGCTCCACCGTTTGCTATAGCGCACTACCGCATTCAATCCTTCAATCTCCACCTCGATCGAAGCTGTCTCACCTAATCCAGGGTCAGGACATGCTTTATGAGCCGCATCCTTAAGCCAGTCGTGGGCGGCATTTACTTCTTTTACAGAACCCCTCGCGGCCAGCTTCGTAGCTACAGCGTCAACCCATGCCGGATCGGCATACTTCCATTTGATACTTCCGATTATCTTCTGATTGCAGACATCTCTATATGGACACATATTGCACATAACGGCGTTTTGATTGACGTAGAGATGCGAAACATCACCAGACGCTACCGCATGTTTGATCTCCAACGCCTGCTTTTCTATCAAGTCCCACAGGAACGGATATTCACGGGCATCATAGAATACAGGATGGAAGTTGCCGGATCGAGTCTTGAAAACGATTACGCCTTTGGTTACGGGTTGATTGAATTTTCTCTCCGCTTCATGCACGTATCCGGCAACTTGTCCACAGATAGATTGAGACCAGAAAATCCAACGCGGGGTCGAATGCCAAAGCCACTCGAATAATGAGTCCCGTTTGCCTTCTGCAATCTCGCGCTTGGCCGCCTCGATAGCCTGACCAAACTTGTCGTTGATGATTTTTGACTCAAAGACAATGATATCCCCTTGGGTATCGACCGTGAAGGCGTCAGCGCGACCTATAAGCTCCAATACGGGGTTTTCTACGGCGGTTGGGCTAGTATAATCGTGACCGTTGTCTACCATTTGATACGAACGCTTGCTTAATCTGCCGCTTTTCGTTCGCTTCGGAACCTTGAGTATCTTCAATCCACCCGGGGCCCACGCCTCGGTTTCCGCTTTACTGTACTCTAAAAACCAATCAAGTACTAATTGCTCCTGGTTCAACCCATCAACCATCTGTGCCTGAGCCTCGGGGTTATATTCCTGCGGCTTGCCGGTGATGCGTAAAAAATAAGCTTTCAGCCCACAACCTATTACGGATGAGACATGGGTTGCATCATGTGCTCGCGGTTGTTCCCAACTGCGCCGCAGGTCTCGCTCCCACGCCTGAGTTACTGAAGGTAGAGTGTCACGCATTAGGTTTTCCCTTCTCCTTGGGGTTGCGGATGAAAGTAAAGGTATCCCCAATTCCATCCTCATATCCTCTATGCCAATCACAACCCACATTTGGGTTACGCTCACAGTGTTTCCTGTTCTTCCTGGCTTCCACCTCCATTTCCTCTATCTTCGCTATCACCGCTTCGCGGGAGTCGAGGAACTCTTGAATAACACCTATGTTAGGACTTCCATGCCTTTCAAGCCCTTCCCTTATTTCCCTCGCTCTTTCATCACTTATCATCTTAGCTCCTTTAATGACGTTCCGCAGTGGCGGCAGAAGTTATCGCTTGGTTCTTTGGCAGGACGACCACACTGCGGGCAATAATCCAGATGACACTTGACCTTTTTCTTAAACGGGCAGGTAATTTGGATGTCGGTTCCGGGGAGACAAGGAACTTCCATTATTACACAATGACCCCATTTATCAAAACAATTTTTAGGAACTCGTACATTGGGATTCCGCATAGCACCTATTGCATCCTGCCGCCGCCATTCCACCTCTATCGGCAGGTGGCATTCCTTGACTGAGATGATCTTGTAGTTGTCTTCGCCTACCTTTTTCACCTTACATAACATCCCAGGTTGGAGACCAGGAATATCCATTAAAGGATTAACTTCTATTCGTCCAACGGCTGCACCGCGTCCAAAGTCTTCATATGTTCTCCAAGAAGGCCGACAATCAGGTTCCCATATTTGAATAGCATGACGGCTTGGATTACTACCTACTGGTAAACCATGTCGCCCATCCATGCTAGCCCAAAACTCTTCAGGTTTATCGTCTACTTGTGTTGAATCATCAAGGAACAGATCAAATGATTTATCGGGATGCTTACATTTTTGCAGAGCATATTTAATGCCAGTCCATACACCCAACCAAAACTTATCATCTTTGCCCCGTATACGATTATCAAGACCATCGTATAGTTCTTGTAAGTCCTTCTGAACTTGTTTCAATCCACTCATCACAGCCCCCTTTCCTGAAGCCATTTGTGCATTGGGTTATCCTCCGGGATATTGACACCATTCATCGTCAGCAATACCAGTACCGCTTTTACCCGCTCGATATACTTGGGTAGCTTCTTACCACCTGGGAATAGTGTCTTGTTTATCTGTGGGTATAACTCATTGCCCGGCGGAATCAACTCATGCATCCAGGTCACGAACTTGTTGAACTCCACCTGATCGGTTTTTACATGGGGTTTCTCTGCCTTAGCTTCTTCATTTACTTGGTACATGATCACTTTCCACAGGGTCTCGAACTTCTCCTTAGCTATCTCTAAGTCCAGGTCCTTATCGCCGAACGAAACATCTACTTCCTTGATTCCATAGAATTGAGCCGCGAGATACTTTGCTTCTTCCGGGGCCATTGGCGGGTCAAGCTTGCGGAGCCTTTCAAAGAATACACCACGTGGATTCTTTACCGGGAGCGATTCACCTTTGAACTTATCTACCGCGTCCTTAAGTTCTTTCGGGATCTTCGGCCAGAAGTATGATGTCGGCTTTCCAGGCGTAATGTCAGCAGGTGCAGGAACCTCCTGGGTAGGTTCTGGTTTCTTTACGAACCCTGGCCCTTGCGGTTCATGAAGTTTTTCCTGATGCAACTCCTCACCTTCTATTAGCATAACTTCACCTTCACCATAAATTCCGCCTAACAATTCAGGATAGCCTCGTTGATACGCTTGCGAAGCGGCGTCTTTTGCTATCATCAGGCTCGCCATTTTGCGATACATGTAACCCAACACATCGCCTGGATAGTATTCACTCCAAAGTGCTATCCCGGTGATTGTTTGCGTTTGACCGTCGGGCATCAGTTTATAGATAACAACCTTGGCGGCGAAAGGCGGATAATCTTTATCCCAGAAGCTTACCCATTCCTTTGTTCTATTATCATACCAGAGCGGATCATCCTCACCCATGTGTCGTTTAGTACGTTCGGCAATAGCTCGTTTACCATGAATTCCCATCTGGAAAGTAACGCTATCGCGGCGTTTGATTAAATGGACTTGTCCTGCAAAGGGATCTAGTTGTCGGGCGCGACAATACTGAATGAAGTAATGGATCTCTTCATCGGTAGCGCCTTTGGCTACGGTACTTCGCAAGGCAGCCAAATCTTGACTTGTGTATTGCCGTTCCGGCAATCTTTCCGGTGCCTTCACCGGCAAATCTTTTTCACTCATCGTTCTCTCCTTTTAATCTGTTCAAAGCACTTCTCCACAATCCTTTTCCCCTTGAGAGTACCTGCATCTATGATAAAGTTCGGTGCAGGCTGAACGAGATTCTTTGTGGTGATCGGTTCGGAAAGTGTTCTATCCGTAACACGCTTCCGCCCCTTACCCTGAGCGTGTTTTTTTGTCATTGTAACCTCACTTTTCTACCGGGGAGCGGCGACGACCGCTCCCCGGATTACAGGAGTGTGAGTGAATCGGGATTAGTCATAAGAACGGAATCTTATATCGGGGGCTAGTTCCAACTGGCTAGAAGAACCAGCCCCCTTTGGCTTCAGCCCGTATACCCCCCCGCCGCTAGTCTCGGCGTGTCTTGGAGGACGTAAGTTCCCTGCGGCTGTCAACTGCTTCGCAGACTCGTCAGTCAATAATCTTAGAAGCTCCGCAGGGTTTTCGCGCGAATCTTAGAGGGGCTTGCGGCGACATCCTAAATGGGTGAAATTCGCCTTAGCCTTCACCGATCCAGGTGACTACAAGCCCCAATCTCATGGGCGCGGGCAGGGTTCAAACCTGCGACATCCATGCTAGGGCTTTCGCCCATCTGCAGGTGCTTTGTCACTTAAGCTACCGCGCCCAAATCTCCTAGCCCGCAGAGGCCAGATTCTTGACGTATTCACCAGGCCTAGTTAGTCCATCAAGCCTACTGACAGCCATGCGCCTCCAAGAGTATATAGCTCTTATCTCCGCGCGGCTCCCTTGTTTTCCCATTAAGACTAACGGGTATATCGTAATGGTTGATGCGTGTGCACACCACGCCGCTCTGCGGGCTAAGTTCTTAACTCAAGCATTAGGAGGGAATGGAGGCGGCGGGAATCGAACCCGCGTCCGCAATGGTCAACGAACAAGGTCTACATGGTTAGCCGTGCATGTCGCTCACGGCAGGCTTATCCAAGCAAAAAGGAGGTAATGCTATGAAAAACGTTGCCTGCTTAGGCAGCAGGTCTTAGTGCGATTCTGTTTTCAGGTTTTGTTATTCCCTTGCAGGATTTACGAGGTCGCAAGGACCCTCGCCATGCACTTGACCGTATCTACATCACGTCGAAGCCAATCGCCCCCACAAATAACTGCTACGTTTTCTAACTAGAATAAGTGTACCGTATGTGATTCTCCTAATGATTATTATGTAAACTTAAAGGAGAATCTAATATTTACGGTACGCCTTTCCGAACCAAATTGTCCAAAGAACAGGTGCGACAGGCTATGGCCTATCGCCTATAAAATAAAGGCGGCCAGTGTAACAGCCATACGACTATCTCTTAACCGCCGAAGTTGAACGCAGTTATGCGCTCGAATTTCTTTTTGGGAATCTGGGAAACGTATAATCGCATTCAACTTCAAGCTCATAGTTCATAGTATAGTCAAGAAAGGAACTTTGTCAAGCCCTGCTAAGTCGCGTAGTTAAGTTAGTTACAGCTAAGTTACGTAGTTTCAGCATGTTATCAGAACCGCTTACCCTGCCCGGTTCATTTTTTGAACCCTACGCCACGGTTTTTTTCCCAACCTCGAAGTCTTTCTATGTGCCCTCATAGTATCCTTATAAGCATTCTGCAATCGCTGTAAGTCTTTACCTAGTTCTTTTAATTCCTTCTCGTCATCAATTTCAACACCTCGAACTCCCCAAAAACAACTCGCTCGCCGGAGCAAATCACGTACGTAATTTATCCGGGAGATCCTTCGACCCATTGCCGTAAATCTTCCATATTATCAAAAACAGGGATTCCATGCAGTTGAGCGTAACCGGTTTCCGTATCCGCACCTTTACTTTCCCCTGGCAATCTCAGCACGGCATCACATTTATCAATCCAGTTAAAGTCATACGTTAGCCACCAGTCGTGAGGATGGGGGCTAATCATTCCCCATACGAGAGTTTGATGAGGGACGTAAGGACAAGCACCCATTTGAATAATCTGTTCCGCAGCAAGGATAGCATTCCTTATATTGATGTCCGTCTGCCCTATCGTATAAGGTCCTGCAACGTAGATATACTTTACTTCACGGAGCATGGTTTCTTCTTTAACAGTGCCTCTAGGAGCACCGCGTAGTTTATTACGTCGGTAATGCGTTCTTCTAACGGTTCGCTCTCTACCTGGGGATTCTCCGGGTTGGCTTTAATTGAATTTATGATAGCTCGAACATGTTTCATAAAATAAACACTCCAGACTTGATATTTACTTATTCCAAGCCTATGAGCTATTCCCTTGAAGTTTGATAAAGCATCTTGATCTCCGGCGTAGTCTTTCCCCTTCGTCATCAGAAGCTTTGCACATTTGGCGAATCTGTCCTTAGCTATACGTTGTCGCTCTTTAAGTGTCATTGGTTCTCTCCCAAAAAAGGACGGAATTGATTAACAAAAGTCTGCAGTTTGCGTTTCAGTATAACCTCATCTTTAAGTTCGTGTTCCCAAACCACAAGCACTTCCCAACCGAACTGCCGAAAGTAATCTATACGCTCTTGAGGAGATTGTCTATCGGGGAATCGTTTAGGATCATGCCAATAATCACCGTAAAGCTCAATCAATTGTTTCTTACCGTTTACATTAACAAAATCGGGAATTTTGCCACCAAGAACCATGATGTTAGCATGGACGTTGAGAGCGAACTCTCCGGGACAAACTTCTTGTAGAATAGCATCAAACTTACGTTCGGCATGATTAGGTTTAATTTGGTATGCTAATATCATTTTACGAACGAAATTAGGATTTTGCCAATGTTTTTTATTCTTTTCACCAATCTTGCGTTTTGCCTCTAGGGAAAGATGTTGACCCTTATTCGCTTCACTCATTTTGCGCCGTGTCATTTTTGTATAATGCCTACCCTTATTCGCTTCGCCAATCTTGCGTCTTGTCTCTAGGGAAAAATGTCTACCCCTGCATGCATTACTCATTCTGTATCGTGCTTCTTCCGTGCGATGTTGACCTTTATTGGCTTCGCTTATCTTTTTTATCCTTTCATCAGTTTCTTTCGTAAGACCCTTACTCCAAGTCGGTTTACCCTTGTGTATTTCACTCATTTTGCGTTTTGCCTCATCGGTATGACGATGTCCTTGAAAGCTCATAAAAGATTATACTCCGAAACTTAAGTGCTCTTCGAGCATCATCATTCCTTCTTACCGCTCCCTTTTTAGGTGCGTACGCACCCTTTTAAGGTGCGGTAGGCGTTCCCTTTTTGAGAACGATCGTTCCCTAATTGAGAACAGTGTATCATCATCATATCTCCTTAATCTACTGAACGAAATGGACCAACATGGAACATTACTTTAACGCATCCTAAAGGCACTGGCAAGAGTAAAGCACGTTCCCCATAACTCGTACCGTGTGGTGAATAGGTACGATAATAACTACCACTCGATACAACCGTGCAGTATTCCGCTTCTACGTGTTCGCATTTCCCTTTAGTCGGCACCCTAAGCCGAGGCACAATCATCTTGAATAAAGCATGAGTATGACCTCGTGCCAGAATCTGAACATTGCTGACTCCTGAAAGTTCGTCTACCAACCGGTTGACCTTGGCTCCTGATTTTCTGCCGCCACCAGAACCGTGTGCGGTATCTACTATTACGCAGTCTGAACCAGTGTCATCGCTGTGTTTATAAAAGATACGTGTAAAGACTCGTTCGTATCCATAGTTCAGAATACGATGGGGATTGCCGCCGTCTTTCAAGGAATCGTTCAAGCCATTGATGATACGTTCCAAGGGATCAGTGATGCCGCCGAATTTTGATACTATCGCATACTCATGATTGCCGCCATGAATCCCTATAATCTTATCGGCAATCGGTTTCACTAGTTTAACAACGTCTTCGACTTGCAGGTCAACCAGTTTGATGAACGGCGACGGCGACCGGCGGCCTGCCATCCGGGCTTCCTGCCATTGAGTAAAATAACGCTGGTCAATGTTGTCAGGATCGAACCGTTTATCGTAGGGAACGATAGCCTCAATTAAATCACCCATCAGGATGACTCGTGCATGTTTGTCTTTAGCAATAGTATGGACGTCTCTTATACACTCATCGCGGGCGAAGTTCTCAGTTCCCGCATGGAAATCACCCATAAAATAGAAGTCTCGTAAAGCACCTCTGGGAACTCCCGTTACGATATGGTCAAAACACTGAGCCATGCTATCTCCTTATGCTTTTTCCTCTAGTAATGTCCATATCTCCTGGGTGATTTGCGCAGACTTAGGGATTTGATGAGATTCACAGAACAGATCAAACGCTTCCTGAGTTTTGGCTCTCCAATCTCCATCTACTATCTGTGGTAAACCAACCCAGGATTTCAAGAGTCGTTGCATCTGGGCGATCCAGGAGTTTTGCATTCCATACCAGAGTGTTGGACGCCATTGAATTTTATCACGATTCCATCGAGCTAAATCATCTGCACCCCAGAGGGTCAACCGGATGATTCTTTCAGGATGTTGTTTAACTTTCTCAAGAAACTCCAGATAAGGCTTTCCTTCGTAACCGCCATGAATCGCTATACACCCGGCAGACCATCGGCCTATCGTGCTGTCAGTCCCGCCTGCATGGACATGAATCCCGAACCGACCAATATAGACTCGTTCGGATATATCCTGCGTGTAATCCTTATCCCGGTCCCGCCAGACGCGATCAAAACCGGAAACGGATACCAAGGCATTATGACCCCGATGCCTACCAAGTTTGTATAGATGCTGTCCCCATACAAGATTAGCAGCACCCAACGGATGCCGGTGAGAAGTTTCAGTATAGAACTTCCCAGGTTCAGTGGTAGCTTTAAATAATGCAATGTGCTCACCATGCTTATCGTACCAGATAAGCCCTACGCAATCATTGTATAAATCAGGCTCGTTGGGATTCAACCGAACCAAGCCCTCAAGTTCAGAAGCAGGCGTAGCTCCTTCGAGTGCTAGAATGTTGACAGAACGGTCATCGGTATCGGTTGCTACTCGTATGGCGTTCAGGAACTCTATACAAGTAGCATAATTTAGATGTACTTTTGGTTGCGGCTCAGACATACGATCTCCTTACATTGACATAAGTTTATCATGACAGGCTTTGATAACTTTTGCGTCCCATAGTGCATTGTGTTTCTCCGCTTTAGTTTTCATCTCTGCAAATTCTTCACGGTTGATATCTGGATCAATATCTTTAACCTTGAACAAAGTGCAGATGTCCATAGGAATATAGTGGACATACCGAGGAGGCACTTCTAGTGCTCCACCCCATAGTTGACAAAACAGTACCCAATCGTAAGCCAAGCAATCTGACCACATCTCTATAGGACCATCAGTAGCAAGCCCGCGTAACCAAGATTCCAACCATTCTTTTACGTGAACAGTATCTCCCGCATATCCTTCAGGGAGAACTCCATGAACAGTTTCAGCAAATTTGAGTCTGGAAATCACATTGTCTCGAAGCCAATCATCAACTTGGCTTCTATCATAATCAGTCAGTTCTGCATAGAATTTTTGTCCAGTATCGGCCACTAATCCGATGCTAATAAGAGTAGTCTTTTGATGTAATCCTGTGAATTCTGTGTCAAAAAAGATTTTTCGTTTCTCAGACATACGATCTCCTTTCTAATTAGCTTCTCCCCTACCTTTTTCCCTGTCCATCTAAAAATATCTCGACTTTCGTTTTGAGTGCTATGTTGGTAAGAATGAGTGAATTCACGTCTAGACGCAAATCGCTCATTATCTGTTCGGTATTGGCTTGTCGAACCTCCAACGCAGGCACCTTGATAATTCCCGCCCAGGCCGCACCTAGAAGACAAGTAGTTACCAAAAAGACAATCACCGCGCTAATCGTTTTGTAGACCCAACCGTTCTTGCTTCCGTTCAATGCTTTCTTTAATTGAGCGAGTTCATCCTCCTGAAAGGTAAATCGCTGCTTACCGTCTTTACCCATTCGTGCTGTCATCTATCCTCCTTAATTCACCTTGCGGATAGTTACCCAAGTCTCTTCGGCATCTTTTTTAATCAGCCCGCCGCCGGTGTCTTGAAAGTCCTGGTAGGCGTATATCTGGATTGTCGCATCCACAGGACAGTAAAGGGTGGCACTTACCACCGGCCCGCAAGACGCATCGGTAATGTCAAGAGAGACGGGATCGCCAAGATACCCAACTACTTTAACACCTCTTACCATTAGGGAATCGTTTCGGTAGATCGCAATCAGGGACCCGCCCTGGTCGGTAGCCCCGCCGTTATCCTGGATGTTCGCCCTTGCATCAATCACGTAGAGACTTGAATCGGGAGCGGTAAACTCGTTGGTCGTAGTATTGAAGTCGGAACCGAGATCCATGTTCTCAGCATTAAAAGCGACCTGCGTCCAGGTGTTGTAAGCAATGGCCTGATCAGCGGTCGTCAGATAAGCCCAGACATAAACATCGTTGGTTACATCGTGAGCATCTGCGTATCCCTTAGTGGCGTAGGCTGAATCAGCCTCAGTGCTGTCCTCATGGAATGCTCCGCCGAACGAAGCGTTAGCTACTACATCCAGACCGTCGGATGCGGCAATATCACCGGCTGCATTAACGACCATTGAGTTGCCAACCTTGACTATCCCGGTCGTTGGCAATACGTACATGGTGTCATTATCATCCATCCAGACTCTACCCGTGTCGTTACCGGCGTTTATCCAAGCAATAGGCCGTTCGGCGGTTATCTCTAACGTATCCGAATGCTCCCACTGGCCTGAGACGGTTTCATCTACAGCCCTCTTAGTCCAACTCGTTGTATCGTCAGTGACTAGACCGAGGGTTGTTACTGCTGTATGCCAAGTGGTAGTATCGTCAGTGACCAAACCGAGAGTCGTTACCGCCGTGTTCCAGGTAGTAGTATCATCAGTAACCTTGCCAAAGTCGGTTGAAGTAACCAATCCGGTTGCGGCAATGGTCAGAGTATCCGTATCCTTTGAGATGGCGATATTGGAGCCTTCTTTGATATGTAGATGTCCGCCTGCCGCAGTGATGGTATCCGTGCCCGTAATCTCAACAAGCTCAAGTCCTCGCCAGTCGTCCCAGCCGTAAGCTAGTTGTGCGGTATCGAGAGCCACCGATGCCGTATCTCTACCCGCAGATGCTGTATCCAGTGCCGCCAAAGCGTCAATCAAAGCCAAAGACGCTGTATCCAGAGCCATCGTTGCCGTGTCCCTGCCCGCCGATGCAGTATCAAGAGCGGCTAAGGCATCAATCAAAGCCAGAGACGCTGTGTCCAAAGCCATAGTGGCAGTATCTCTTCCCGCTGATGCTGTATCCAAGGCAGCCAAGGCATCAATAAGCGCAATGGACGCGGTGTCCAGAGCCATAGTGGCTGTGTCCCGGGCGGCTTGCGCGGTATCCAATGCAGCTGTAGCTGTGTCCCGCGCGGCAGATGCCGTGTCCAAAGCGGCCAAAGCATCAATAAGTGCGATGGACGCGGTGTCCCTTGCTATCTGTGCGGTATCCAGGGCGGCTGTAGCCGTGTCTCTGGCCGCTTGTGCGGTATCCAGGGCGGAACGAGATACTGAATCAACTACGTGAATAGCTGAATCCACGCGTGGCACGGAATCGTTCCAAACGAGGGTAGCGGTATCTCGAATCTCACTACGCACCGAATCGCAAGAATCTGAAACTTCAGAAGGTGCTATCCCAGCTTGATACCCCCAGCGTCCCGTGTCGAAACCGAAACCAAAAACGATGGTAAATACACCCAGGGTTGTCAAAAGACCAAGTATGAGTAACTTTTTAACCATCATTTCCCCCTTACTCATTACCAACATCGGCTATGATACGTGCGTGAAAACGAGTATCTGCCGGGTTGTTAGTAAGGCCAATTACGATAAGACGTACTTGACCGCCACGCAGAATAGGAATTCCTTCAAACCGTGCCGTATCTGCCTGAACTGAATCGACGATTATTCCATCGGGCGGCGTTACCCAGATGGTATCCCAATCTAAGGTTTCCAAGATCCAAGTGTGCAGTGTAGACGAATAGACTGTACCACGTGGGTAACAAATCTCAAAGTAAAGCTGATACTCGGCGGTACTCGTAACTGAGGTCCCGATGTATTCTACGGCAAAGTAGCCTGTGGCATCTTCGGGAATATCGAACACCAATGAAGTATCGGTGCCTCCATTGCCGTTGATAAGTGCATTGTCGAAAACTGGTAAAGGATAAGTCCCCGGCCAACTTGCACCCATCAAGATAAGGACAATTACTCCCAATGCCAACATTGTGATGACTTTTTTCATAGTTTCTCCTTCTCTCTAATCCCCCGAAGGGACTTCGTTTAAGCGTTTAGTAGCTTCTTTAACTAATCGGCCTGCGGCTTCTCTGGTCGCAGGTGAAGCTTTAGAATCGTTCGCTACTGTCTGGTAAGTAGTAAGGGCTTCCAAATAGTTGCCCTTAAGCATATCCTTTTGTGCAACATCCAGCTTGCTCTCTGGTGCAGGTTCTGGTTTTGATTTCTCAAGTCGAGGAAAGTAAAGCGGAGCTTGTGCACCCATCTGACGCTTTACGTCCATCTGACGTACCGTTCCTAGCAACTGACCCGTATCTTCGATATCGAACAAAGAACGCATAGCCAGTTCAGTACCCGGGTTAAGTTCAACCATCCTTTTCAGAATGTCATTGGCGCGTTTTGAATCACCCGCCTCTTGTGCTTGTTTAGCTGCGGTATAGAGTAACTCCTGGCGTTCCCGGTCCGCATTGGGACCTTGCGAAGCTTCACGGGACGGCTCTACCTCGGCGAGTCGCTGTTTGATCTTGATAGCCGTTTCGCTTTCAGGAAAAGCCTCATACGCCTGACGATACAAAACCGCCGCTTGGTCTAAGTTATCTGTGTTATACGCTCGCTCGGCGGCGGCAAATAACTCCTCCTGCCGGAGCCGTGCCTCAAACCTGTTAATCATTAGTTTACCCCCCACTTGACAAACATGATGAACGGCCTATGCTTTGAAGGATGCTGGCATTGAACTGGACTAAGATGAAACGGATTCTTGTGCGTATTCTCCATGTGCTGGGCATTACTGGGGTTGTAATATACTTTGGTGCAGGCATAATCGCTCTGATTGCGGGATTTTTGGCTTTTTGGGTGGCGCTTTTTATTAGTCTCTTTGAAGGGTGTTGACTCTTCCGCCTTGACATCGGCGAATCTTTTCCTATAATTAGGTAAGGAGTTATGATGAAACTTTTGATGCTGACGTTGATTGCAGGATATTGGACGGCTGGAGGAAGCTATGTCGAAAACGGTTGGAAGGGATGGTATTTGCCCTATGAAGAAGGCGATTCTGTCTATGAGCGTATCAGTTCCAAAACCCCTTGCTATATGACTATCGCTCAGATTCCAGAAGCGGTGTTTGATACCAGTTGGCCAGCGGCACAGATGGTTGTTGTAGAAGATTGGCTGGAGAAAGGTTACAAAACTCCTGTTATCATGCGTTATCGTCTCATCCCTCGCCCAGGTTGTTTGAATAGGAAAGGAGAGACATGGGGGTGGAGGGGGTATCCCCTTAAGGAGTTGGAAGATTATATGAGCTATATGCTGGGGGAAGATTGTCCTGAGCATCCCGAAGAATGGCTTCTGCGTCATGGGTATCAAGAACTTCTCAGATATTGGGGGCGACCCAACAGTCCTGCATTCACATGGAATTTGGGGATGCTTATGCAGGAATTCCTTAACTACGGTTGTGATCTTTACCCCCGTAGTACTCCCTATAAGCGTTATCATCTTCGGTGGGGATTTCCATATCCTCAAGATACTCTCCCTTGATTCAACAAATACACCTCACTATCATGCTCTCTCCGGTTTCTTAATCTTCGGTCCCTCAATGTATTCTTTATTCAGCCTCAACGATTCCAATAGGCCTTTGGCTTTGTTTTTCTGAAAGTCGTTACCCTCTTGTATGATCCGTTGATACAGTGTAGCCTTTTCGGGGTCGGTATCTTCTAAACCCTGGGCTGTGTCAAACAGCTCATCGTACTTATCTTTGGGAGTTGGTTCCAAGTTTATTATTCCTTCTGGTTCCGGTTCCGGCTCTACGGTAGGTTTTGGTCCCGTAAGTGTCTCCGCCAATGCCTTTCCTTCTTCTGCTAAAGCTAATTTCTTTTCATCAGCGGCGTTGACCTTAGTAAGTGCTTCGCTGTATGGCTCTTCAGTGAACTTTAGCGTCCAGAGAGCATTTCTTTGTTCCCGAGACGACGCCTCAATCTCAGCCTCCAACCCTACCATTTCACCAGGACTATCGTCACCAGCAGCCGTAAGGGGAAACTTTTCCTTAAGTTCAGGATATTCATCTAAGTATAGCACCGCACCTACTCGTTCATTCCCATTCCCTATGCGCCGCAAATAATCCAAGGGACGTCTTTCTTCCTCAAGTTTTTCCTCAGCGCTTAGGTACTTATCTCTCTCGTCTGTCATGTGTTACTCCTTTTTTATTCTATCCCTATTTCCCGCATCTCTGCACGGGTAGTAAGGATGCTTTCTGGATAACGTTCCTTAAGAATCTTCTCAAGTTCCGTTATCTGTTCTCTCATTCGTTGCTTCACCGCATAACTCTTTAGTTGAAGCGATGATCCTGTCCGCAGCCTTTCTCTTAGCCGCTTCCTATCCTCATACGTCAAACGCGGGTCGTAGTCGTATTGTTCCGCTACCTCTATAAGAAGCTTATCTAACTCCTCGGCTTGACGCTGATGATCCTTGAATAGCTTGGCCGCACGTCCCTTCAACATCTTCTTTTCAAAATCGCTAAGCACAGGGATATGCTGGTTTGTTTCTCTGTAGAAATTACTTCTGAGCTTACTTAGCTTGGATTCTCGTATATTGATTTCATCCAAACGGTCATACAGGTTATTCCGCGTAGCCTCTTCGATATCAACTGGCACTACCTTCATTCCGAACTGGTAAGCTATCGCCTGCCCGGGCGCCCATGTTCTACCCCAGTAATCGGGTCTATGTGAAATGCTACGTGCCATCTTCTCGTAAGATGAACCGCCAGGCAGGAAGGTAGGTCCGAAACCCCTATTGACCCATTCCATTCCCTTACGCCATTGAGTTGCAGGCGAGTCGGTCTCTTTCCATACCTCAGTTCCATAGTAATCATCTATAGGTGGCCTGCCGGTTTCGTTAGCTACAAAAAACTTCTGTACCATATCCACAGCCGAATGAAGAGGACTACCAGTAAAGAATATAGATGGCAACCAAGCAACACCCCTAGTTACAGCTTCTGCCCAGGGGAACCAGAATGTGAGGTCAGAGAATTGAATTCTCCCGTATTTATCACGCCAAGGTAGCGGCTGCACAAAGTAGTTGTTCCGCGACCAAGGCGGTAACTGAGCGCGCATCTTTTTGTATTCCTCGCGTGTAATCTTAAGTATTGCGAGCGAAATTGCACCAAAGATTCCAGGTAGAGCCAGCCATTTGGCAACGGTTAATGGTCTGGTAATACATGCTTTGGTAAAGTTCGGCGGCCACTTGGTCTGGAAAGTAACGAACGGAGCGCCAAACCAGCTAGTACGTAGCACTTGGATGGCGTATGTAACTTCGGAATAATTGAATAACCCCTCTATAGCGATTCGAGCGGCTTCTTCGCGGGATTTACCAAAAACTTGTCGGTTGTAACAATAAGCACAGAACTTACCATAACCTTCAATCGCACCAAACACTTTACCGCCAAAAGTAGCGGATTTTAAAATACCCCTTGCAGGTACACTAAACATCTTGTTAATTGCTTGCTCTCCACGAGTTTTGAAATCCTTAAGGCTTTTAGCTCCCTTCATATTTTTGAATCCCTCCATTACTTCAGGCGGCAGGTCGTCAACCACCGTAGCTTCCCCAATCTCCGCTTTTCCATAAGTAGACTCCCATATTCCGTCTTCTTTAGCTTCAATAACCCAAGGGTTCCCTGCCTCTCCTTTTTTCCTGAGATTTGCATGATTAATAATCCTACCCAAGTACTTTAAATAAGAATCCAATCGCAATATAGGCATACCGCTGAACATTTCATTGAATATAAAGTTAGATCCCATGTTGCGACCCATGGTAGGTAGATTGTAAGCAACTCGATAAGCTTTCCATACTCCAACGCCTCTTTGTATCATTTTAGTAAGCTGATTATATGATGTAACGAATCCCATGATGTCATCGTAAACCGGTTTCAACACATACATACCTCCGATTGCACCAGTAGGATCAAGTTCTTCAATCTTCACTTTTCGTCCACGTACCGCTTTTCCACCTAACTTACCACCTTTAGGTATCTGTTTGAACCTTCTTTGTTCTTTCGGGTCAAGCATAGCCCATTCCTTAGCTGGGAGAGCTATGCGACGATCCTGAGCAACACGATTGAAGAAATCTGCGAGCAAAGGAGCTTGCGTAGCACCTACAATTCCTTTTTCTGCAAGATAACCTACTCCTTCCCCTTTAATTTCGCCTAAAAGAACACGAATATATGGAGGGATATTCTTACGTTCTTTGAATCTGGAAAGGTCAAACTTCATTCTTCGCGGTCTGGCTTTATCCATTACGTAAAATCCTACGGGTTCACGCGCCAAAATCGAACCGATAATCTCATCTGCTTCTTTTTCACTTAAACCTCGTTCTTTTACCAATCGTTCGCCTTCCTCATGTACCTTAACTCCATGTTCCATTAGCCCCTTGCGTGCAGTTTCAATACGCCACTCCTCTGGTGTCCAGTTCCTTTTCTCATGGAATCTATAAAGTCGAGTTAAATATGTCCCAAAATTCTTTACGAAGTCTTCCGGTTTCAGGAATTCAATACCCAGACGCTCTCCTATCTGTACCCCTAAATCACCAGCTTCTATAAGCTTATTACGAACTTCAGCCGCCGTATCAAACATCCTGGGGTTATCCTCTTCATTCAATTTTACCTCACCGCGAATCGCTTGATATATTAAATTCTTCTCTGCTGGCTTCCAACCTTTAGATAAAAGTTGGCTACATTCATGTCCTATATCATTGAACTTCATAAGGTGAAGCTTAAGTGCCCGTCTTGCTTCAATATACTCCTCTGGGCGACCCCATGAAGTAGAAAGCGCACGTAATACCACATCACCAAAAGGTAACTTGGCAATTTGATTCTGCAAGAAAATACGCATCTTCTTGGTTAATTGTGTCTTTTCTACCCAATTCGTCCAGGACATCCAATCCTTGGGTGCTTTTCCACCTAAAAACGGTATAGGCATTAACCGCTGTGGAATATCTTCTGGCATAGCACAATAATGCGCTATTCGTTCCCAATTATTAACATGGTCTATCAGCAAATTAGCAATCGGCTTATACTTTGTCTGAGGCACATCGTACTCACTTGTTGGTTGCTTAAAGTGCGGTGCGTCTCGCATAGCTTGAGCAAGTAAGGTCCGTTCCGGTATAGCATCGGCAAAATCTCGAAAGACCTTACCATCAGCGCTTACGGCATCTAAGAGTTCTACGCCATACATGGAGCTAAGTTCATGATACACAATTCCCAAGTTGGCTTTCCACTTACTAGGATCATCCCCGGAAGCCAGCACTACTCGCGGCGAACCAGTTACCGCTGAGATACGTGCTATCTCGGCAGCCAGATGGTGCGGGTCCCCAAAATCGCCTGCAACCCTGAAGATACCGCACGGTGTTCCGTCGGTAGCTAAAGGAATAGCATATACTGACTTGGCCTCGATCTTCATATCCTGAAGATGTTGAGCGATAAAACTAGGCATCTCGGTTGCTGATACTGGTTGCTGTTTGCCAGGCTCCAAATGAACAGATACTATAGGAGAACGGAATCGAGCCTCCGCAGGTGGAATGTCCTCGATGCTTATATCCAACGATAACCCATCGGGTTTCACGAATGCAAATTGAGTTCTGCCTATAGAGACCCCGCCTAAGAATCTCATTCCTAAATGTGCGGCGCTCTTACGTAAAAACTCATACTGCTTGAGATCGGCTTTTGTAGGGCGTGGATCTCCGCTCGGATGGTTGTGAATGACATAGAACCCGTCACTATTCATAAGCAAGTGTGGTGCAAAAGTAGGTAGTCGCTGGAACTTACTGAATGGCATTCGCTCTAAATCCCCAATCATTGCCAGAGATACCCCCTCAATAATACCCTCGTCTGAAACGGAAAGGACGAGAAGCTTTTCTTGTGAGGGATCGGTAAGCCGCTTCCCTATCTCCGCTATATCCGCCGGACCACGTATCTTGAGGGACGGCACGTCCACATAGCCGTCAACCTGGAGTTTTGCCTCTACGTTTAAGGTCTTAGCTACTGCCTCTGGCTTATAAACTACCTGCGGCGGGTTCAGTTTTGAACGATAGCGTTCGTATATGTCATGCGTTACAATCAACTCGCGGCCAAGCTTACGTGATGCACTTGCATAATAACTTGCCTCGGCTATAGTCTCAGTACTAGTCTCTCCCCCATTCTGAGCGATTCCGATACTCAACTCGGTTGGTTTACCGTCTGGTGCCTGAACCTTTTGACGCACTGCGTTCATGGCCTGTATCAAGGCGGCATGAGTGATCGTTTCGTTGCGAGGAATAACTGCCGTAAACTCACCACCACGCGGGCTGTAACGCCCTACTCTACTTCCACGCGGTAGATTGTCCTTTAAGGCATCTACGACCGCTTTAATGTAAGCATCCCCTTGCATATAACCTACAGCATCGTTAATATCACCAAGACGACCTATATTAACAACTGCGATTGACCAGGGTTTTTTCGACTTATGGAAATGCTCTATTCTCGTATCCAATGTAACACGATCTTTAAGTATCTCATCGGGAATCTGCCCGGCGGCTATCATCTCTTCCAATTTAGCTTGAATTACTTCCGCCGTAGCCATTGATCGTCTATCTAAAACGATCATCTTTTCCTCTGGTGCAATCGGTGGTTTTTCCACTGGCTCCGCTACCGCCTCGGTGGGTGGGGCTTTCGCCACTAGGTCAGGATATTCCGCCAGCACCTCCGGGGGGGCGGGCTTACCCTCGGCAAGGGCTTTGGCAATTAAGTCTCGGTGTAGACGTTCCCAATGAAGTTCCTGTTCGTGCCAAGTTGTACGTGTGCGAGGTTGTTGACTTTCTCGCACCCATTTTTCCCTCGTCAACTTCCAGGGTTCCTCGATTGCTATCGGTCCTTCTTCCACTATTATTGGTCGATGACTTTCGACCGCTAGTTGAGCAATTTCATCAAATAATTTGCCTAGTTCTGTAGAGGCTGAGATTTGGGCGTCCCTTTCTACCTCACCTTGCAGTTGATTAGCAGTGCGGGCATCAAGTATATCAACATGCGTTGGTCGGGTCTCTACCGGTTTAGAAACGGCTTTCATCTCGGTATCCGCTCCAAAGAGTTGCAGTTCCTTGACTATCGCGTCTACGTTTTTATGCCTTTGGGTGGCACCACGCAGAAGGGTTCCATAACGTTTTCTAAATTCAGGAACCTTATCTGAAGGCACACCTAACTTTTTCATAGCCGCTTGCATACGTCTCTGAACTGCTTTATTGGATGGTCTGGCAAGCTCATTAAGACGCTTCGTGGCATAAGCATTGCGGGCGTCTATCATCGCCAGCATAGCGGCACGTTTGCTGGGCATACCTTGAGCTATGTATTCCTGCACTTTGCGTACCCAAGTGATGGCGTCAAACTTTTTCTCTTTAGGTTGCAGTAAAGGTTTTCCCCCAACGAATAGACTCTTTTGTGCACCTTCCCCTACTTTTAGTTGTCCAGCTATCTCTTGAGCCTTAAGCCTTGCGGCTTCCTTCTCTGTACCTTTACCTGCTATACGCAATTCTTCAGGTTTTGGCGGGACTTTAGATTTCCCACCTGCAGGTAACAAATATGCCTGACGTGGAGCTTCAAATACATCTTCTACTGGAAGTGTCTCCGCTGTTTTCTTCGCGGCTAACTCTTCAATCTCATACGCTAAATTGCTTTCTTGAAAGAACTTAACAGCTTCATCAGTCTTGCCTTCTGCAAGCAACTTGTAAAGCTGGTTCATGTCCTTTTGGCGTTTACCTTCATATTCTTCCCGTGCCGCTTCGTAATATCGTTCCTCTTCGGCTTTCGGTTCAGGTTCCGCTCGCAGTGCTTGATCCTCTGTTTGTAATGCCGCTACCAAAGAACGTGTAGTAGGCTCGGCTATCAAGCCTGCGTTATGTGCAGCATGAGCGATTTCATCAGCTGCTTGTTTAGTACTTGCAGTAGCCCGATATTTCTCAGGGACAACAATCTTACCGTTCTTGAATACGTTATCCCATTTCATGCTACGCCATTTTTTGGCTCGTGCTTGACGTGGAACACCCAGATATTCCTCTACCTCTAGTAAATGGCCTGTTTTGTCATGGAATGGTGGCAAACCCCCTTCCTCAACGACAAAAGCTGTAACGGGTGCACGTTGACGTAAATGCTCAAGCTTCAATTCGGAGCGCTTCGTACGGTCTGTAATCGTTTTCCCACGCACCCACTCTACGTCACGCTGTGTTACGGCTTGTGTAATCGCCTTAACCTTTGCATCAGTAAATCGAACTACGTATGCACCTTTACGTTTGCGAAGGATGTTGCGTCCTACCTCTAGCACCACCATATCGCGTACTTTGTGAGTTTTTGAGGGGGTAAGATTTAAGGCTTCGGCGCGGGCCGCCGCTATATCGTCTATAGCGGTAAGCAGATCAACACGCCCGATCTGCCTGAACTTGTCAACGGTTTTGTCAACGGATGCCTGCGTAAATTTCTCACGCAGGACGGGAAGTTTTGCTAAGCCTGGGAACTCTGGAGTTGCCGGAGTTTCTCCCGGTAACAGCCTACCTCTCTCTGGCGATACGCCAGGGTGAACTTCAGCCACTTCTCGTCGCCCGGGTGCAACGACCCCTTCTTCCGCTTCTCCGCGAACTCCGCCTTCAGGTCTGCCATATACTTCTCCAGCTCTTCTATCCACTCCTTCAAGTCTTGCGGGTCTGGCTCGAAGTCTCCCCAGATCACCTGACCGGGTTCGCGAGAATTCTTCAAACTCATGTGATTCTCCTTGTTGTATGATTATAGTTAAGTTTTCAGGCGCGTCAAGTGGTGATTTCGTTCCCGGAACGAAATGCAATAAGCCACGACCGCCCGCTTCCTTACCTTTGGGTTTAATCGTAATGATATGCTTCTTAGCTACAGCGTAATTATTTGTAACTACTGCCGTTACGTCAACTGTCTCTCCTTCAATATCCAATCCTTGCACGAATTCGGTAAACTCACTGAGTCGGGTAAGATATTCACCGGTGCTCATATCTTTAGGCTTGGCCATAAAGAACTCATCTCCCGCAGGGGCAAAGGCGCTCGCACCGAATAATTGATGAAGCTTTGTAAGGATAGGCTTATAGAGCTTGGCATCAACCTCATCGTGTCCTATTTTGGCATTAAGTCGCCCTACCCTGTCCAGATCAATCATAGTCCAGAGGTCAGGTTTCTGTGTCTTATCGTACGTTTTCATATCAGGATGCCCACCCAAAGGCGATAGCCAAGGTTCACCTGCTGGACTTAACCAACGAGGATGTTTCAGTTTAGGTTCACCAGGTTTCGGTTTGCCTTCTACCTTTTCTATCGCTTCGAGGTTAGCTTTTTTCGCGGCAATAGCTTCAGAGGCTTTTACTAACCGTGCCAGGTTAGCGGCATTTATACCTTGTTTGTGAAAATTCTCCCATGCCGGACCGTACCGATTGCGAAGCTCTAAGAATGCTGCATCATTACCCTGCAACCCAAGTTCGTTCTGAATCTGCTTTAAGACTCGATTATAACTTACGGTAGGTTTGAGCTTTGCCGCCTTAGTTGGTTGAGTAATTTCATCATAGGCTTGTTTTCTGGACGCCTGGACTTTGCCGGTTTGTTTAATCAACTCCTCGCTGCGTTCCAGATACTGTTTGACCTGTTCGCGTGGTGCGGTTGTAATCCAGTCTATAACGTAAGCGGGTTGCTGCGGACGTAATTCAAGTCCCTGACTTTTCGCCCAGGGCTTACCTGCATCTTTCAATGCTTGCTCAAGGGGTTTACCTTGTTCCACAAGATCCGCAACGGTTTTAATGAAAGCTATCTGTTGAGGGTTAGTTGCAGTAGCAAACTCTGAGGGAATCATTTTGGCTACCTGCATCATGGCCGCAGGCGTTACTGATTGTTTAAATTGACCGAATACGGACACAAGCTCGCCGCTGACCGTTCCACCTGACGGTGTGGTAATCGTTACGCCCTCGCCAAGTGCAACGCCTTGCGGTGGCATAGTGCCTCGCAACCAGTTAAGTTGTTTAGTGCCTCGAACCATCGCATCCCATTCCTTATCCAGCCGTCCGACACCTAACGTAGCAAGTAAAGCAATTGCACCTGCATCCAAAGCGATGTTCGTCAAATCATCTTTAGTCAACTTACCTGTTTCGGCCAGAGTTCGTCCAGTCTGGAATGCCGCACGGGAAAGCCCTGCCGCCGGGATACGCACTATAGTTTTAGGAATAGACATCGTTCCGCCGAATATTGCTCCTGAAATGGTCTCCATAGCGGTTTCATGGATTACCTTCTGAACACTAGGATGTGATTCTTCCGCTTGTCGTGCCATAGCACCAAGAAGACCGTTTAACCCAAACATAGCCGCTCCACTTGCCGCACCAGGAATAATCCGTGACGCCAACGCTACCTTTGCAGGAGTCAACGCACCTACCCACCAAGACTCTAGCGTTGCTGTTGATAACGCTTGTCGTGTAGCCAACCCAGCTACTTGCGGGGCACTCAACATTGCCGCCCCTGGACCAGAAATTACTTCTGTTACTCCTTTTGCTTCTTTCCAAATACCCTGTCCAAGAGGATGGCCTCGTACTGCGGATTTCAGTACATTTACTTTTCCGGGCACCTTAGCTTTCCATGTATAAGGCATCGCTTTTCCTATAGGAAAAGTGCTAATCATCATAAGCGAGTACAGGCTTCCGCCAGTGCGTCCGACTCCTGCGGCTATCTTGTGTTGTTCTGCACGGATCTTTTCAGCAGGGTCTCTGCCCCCAGCTTTACTTATCTCCATCCCTTGTAACATACGCATTATTCTACCTTGAGGCATCTCACGGGCAAACTCCTCTGCACCTACCGCTATCTGCGTTTCAATACTGGGATCAGTCAGGGATCGTTTCATAGCATAAGGGTCATCGCCATGAAGCCTTTTCCTCCACGCTTCATATTGGTCGGCATCCAGCATATCCAAATTTACATCAAGCAACTCACGCAATGTAGTTTCGTATAAAACCGCTCTCGATTGCACCCCTGCAATCCTAGCTTCCGTGTGCAATGCACGTTCTTTAGAACTTAATATATGACCTAAGAATCCTGGCTTTTGGGTCTCGGGGCGAATGTCTATCGCTTCGGGAACCTCTGCAACTGCAAGTCTGGTTTTGCCTAAATAAAGTGGCGCGGTCGTTGGTGCGGCTCCGGCTGCCAATGTAGGTCCCCCTCGCATTTCAGCGAGTCTTCTTTTTTCCTCATCCGTTAATATCCCCATGTTTTTCTTCTGCCGTAATACCTTTAATTCAGCATCTCCTGCCTTTTGTGCAGCAATCTCAAACTCTTGCACCTGTTCTTTTAGGTGTTCTTGATAAGCTGGCGGGGGGCCAAGACCAGTTGGTGTTCGAGCAATCTCTTGACGCGCTTCTTGTATATCAATCTTCTCAAATGGTTTCAAGGTCGCCGTGTATCTATCCTGGGCTTGTTGATACTTACTTTCCAAAGAAGCAAGGTATTTATCGGGCTGCTTGTTAGCTATCTGTTGCTCCACTCGCTCCGCACGTATCTTAAGATGTACTTGACGCTTCTCCAACTGAGAAAGTTCAGGCTCCTTTTCTTCTTCTTTAGGTGCCAAAGCACCAGTTTCAACGGCAGGGACCTCTCTCATTTCTAACCGCTCCAGAGGATCATTGACAAACTGTTCCCTTAGCTCTTCGATAGTCAAGTCGTATGAATTGAGTCTATTCTCGTTCATTTCCTTTTTCTTGACCTAACGCTTTGCGGCTCTAACGCGGCCTGTCCTAACTTGGGATCAAGAGCGTAAAGATTACCCGCCGTGCCTACCAATCGAAGTATTGTAGGAATGTCCTCTGCTGCAAGCTTATTTGTATCTACCGCACGGCGTAGAACATTTATGACCTCAATGCTGCGTGTTTCTATAGGTTTATCCACCGCTTTGATCCAGGGGTCAATTTCCGGCTTAACCGCCATATAGCCCGTTACCCGTCCTGCGTCGTCTAAGGCGTAACAAAAGTCGCGCACGAATCCATTGAGAATCGTAGCTTTCGTTACTTCTCTGCCAGTTAGAAGATTCTGTAGAGCATCATTGAGCGAACTTTGAGCGTTACGAACGAAGACATCCAAAAAAGGATTCAAGGTAAGCTCCGATATAGGTTCCGAAGTGCTGAACGCTGGCGTAGATGCTATATCCCACATATACTCCGGTTCCTGTTCGGAAGATACGGCGGAGTTCATGCCGCCCATCCAACGAATGACCATGTTGGTCGCCATGCGTATAGCATGGGTTGATATACGAGAATCCTCAGATCGAGAAAGAAGCTTGGCAATCGGAGAAACTATCTTATCCAACCCGGGCGCCTGCCGTAGAATTGGCATATCTGAAGCTACAGGCAAGTTCACCCCATCCGCGTAAAGAGACTAGACGCAAGTCCCAAAATTCGGTTGATCCCCTCTCTTGAAACGCCCGATGCTTCAAGCTCCTGTCCATATTGAGCAAGAATAGTGTTCATTTCACCAGGATTTTGCGCTATCATACCTGCTACCTCTTGCGCCTTTACGTAAGGAGCCATTTCGGATTGTTCTATGCTACTCTGGGGACTTACTTTATGTTCTATCCTCTCCAATGGTGTTGCGGGCGCCGTAGGCGTCTCTTCCAGTAAACCTCTAAGATGCTCTGGTACAATCAGCTCCTCAGCCTCACCTGGACGATTCGTTTCTATCATAGGAGTAGACACAGGTGCAGGCGTTTCGCCTGGAGGCGTTTCGAATCCTGGGAACTCTTCCTGACCATAAGCTGGGCCCAGTTGCTGGGTGCTGAAAAAATAGGTAGCTGCATTGAGTGCCGTCCCACGTGCCGCTTCTGTTGCCGCATCGGTTGATACCGCTTCTCCTGTCAACGATGCGGTACGAAGTATCTTATCAATCTCACCGTAAGCCTCTAAAGGATTTGCACTGTGCTTTCGTAAAACTGCCTCAATTTTATCCCTTGTCTCTAAGGAATAACCGGCATCAATAACCGTATCCTCAAAATCCTTTACGCTTCGAGCATACCATTGAGGATATTTGCTGGGCTTTTCCGCACCGCCTGCTTTACCTGTTTTCTTGGGTTTACCTAACCCCAGATGCTGTGCCCATCCTAAGTTAAGATAGCCTTTTTTAACGCCCAACTCTTCCCCTGCTTGTTTGCGTGCGTACTCGGCTTGCACCGCCGCAAGCGCTCGATCTCGTTTCTCCTTAGCTGTTTGTAACCGTAACGTCTGTGCAGACAATACGTCTTGTCTACGTTCTTGACGTTTTGTTTCTTGCTTTCCTTTTACTTCCTGTATGGTTCGCTGCACATGCGGAAGTGCGGCGTTGATTCCATGTATCAAACCAGATGGCATGAATACCTCCTAATCTTCTAACTTCATGGCTGTGGCATCGGTGGTGCCCCGGCAAGTATGTCTTCGACACTGGTATAGTCACCACGTTGAAGCAACTTTAGCAACTCTTCTAAGTATGCGGTGTTCTCTTCTATACTGGTAATACTTTCTTGAGTTGCAGCCTCGTACTGTTCCGTAGTGCCCGGTCCGCCGAGCCAACCACCAACTTTCTTACCTAAGCTTGCCCCGGCAGCCATAGTCGCAGGGGCTACAGCTGTTCCACCAAATAGAAGAGGGATAGCTCCTGCGGCAGTTCCTACCACTCCACCAATCGTTTCGCCGGTAGCTTCCTTCTGGCGTAGAACCTCGTTCTGAATCGCTTCTCTCTCTGCTTCGGTTTTATTCGTCCACCAATCTTCCAGTGCCGATCTTGCATCGGCTTCAATCTTTTGAGCCGCCATAGTCGCTTTCATGCCTTGTTGAGCGATAGCACTTGTGGCTCCAGCGGGCATACCGCCGCGCTCCGCTTGCTCCAAAGCACCAACGGTATAATCACGAATCGCTTCGCCTGTTTGTTGATTTAGTGCCTCTGCAAGCTCATTAATGTCTTCCTGAAATTCCTCGTATTCTGCTCCTTTTTCCGGTGTAATATCCAGTCCAAGTCTGCCTGCGGCTCGTGCCTTTTTCCTGAAACCGCGTCGGAACTCACGCATACCGCCGTGTGTCCTATAGTAGTCTTTGATCTTTTTTCGGTCTGCGTTACTTAGCCCCTGCCAACCTGTCTCTGTGAAGGATACTCCTGTGGCTCCCTCCAGATCCTCAAGACCAGTATCTTCTGGCATCGTTACCCCCTTAACTTAAGGCGTTAGCCTTAAAGGTTATGTCGGCAACAGAACTGCGTAAAATGAGATGCTCCTGCGTCCACTGCTGCCGATCTGTGTTCGTTTCGTACAATGATCCTCTGGCATTTTGGCCTGCTATAAATAGCTTCCCAGGCACGAATCCCCACGGATTCACGAATTCCTTCGCATCGTCCGGGGTATAGCCAGCCGGAAAAGTAAACTCCTTTGAACTATCATCTAACCGTTCCAGTAACTCTTCAAACTCTTCTTCTTTCTTCATACCGGACTCGCAGGAGGTGGCTGCCCGAATGTCGGTCGAGCGGTTAGTATCTGTATATACGACACAAGCTGTGAAAGTTTGAAATCTTGCGATAAGTCTATTGGGCCAGGTAGCTCAAAAGTATATTGAAACCACGTTCCGAAATTAGTAATAAACCGAAGGGTACTGATCATTTCACTATCCACCAACGAATGATAAAGCAGATAAATCGGAGCAGGGATTGCTCCTGATTCAAAGCTTGCTACCGATAAACGAACGACATCCCCAAAGGAGCCTTGATAGAAAGGTTGAAGAAACCGCAACCGCTTGGCCTGAGTGAGATTGTTGAAGTATAACTTAGGCATCTTAGCTATCGCAGGGGTATAGTATGTGCCTTGAGCGGCAAGAAAATCAGGCCATTCTTTGGTTTCAACGTAAAAACCCTGATTTTGATGTCCTTCAGGAACATAAAGATGATACCTGCTCCAACGTCTACCGATCAAAAAGCGCTTAACTATCTCTTGATTATCAGAATGTCTCAAGTTTACTTCAGCCATTGCAAAAGCGTCAAAATTCCTATACATCGTCCACTCACCGCGTTTGTCCATGACGAAAGTAAAGCTGTCGTCTCCTGTTACATAATCTGCATCGATAAATGCACTATGTTCTATATTTTTACCCGAAAAGTGCAACCAATAGCGATCATCTATTACACAAGCATAAGGTTGCTGACGATAATCTAAGTAATTCTCCGTAACTATCGTCTTGCCTTTCGGCACCGCTGAGTCCCAGGATACCCGCATTCGATGCACTTGTGGATTAGCAGTAATTCCATCGTGCGAAATAGAAGTCAGCTTAAATTTAATCTGAATCCAATAATCAAAAACATCATCGTCTCCGTGAACATCTATTTTATGAACAAACGATAGTGCGCGTGGATCTCTACTGTAATCCAAAGGAGGAAGAAGCTCTACATACGCCCCCATTGTTCCTGCGGTTGCACCTTGCTTAACCCATACATCTAAGTGGTAATCACTGCGGGAAAAATCGGCATCAGATGTCCCCCCTTTATCAAAAAAATCTAGTTCTCCCCAGCTATTGGTCATTAAAAAATCAATTCTTATGAAGTTAGAAAATTGACCCCGTCCGTTAGGATTAGCACCATGATCTGGTAATAAATTTTTTAATTGAATAGGATCAGTCTGACGTGCTCCATCATTACCAAGCAACCCATCTACGGTAACATATCCACCTTTTTCTACTTTAAGAAGATTATCGGGGGGGGCCTCCTCAGTGTTATCGATCCAATCTCCATAAGTGTCGCAAATCCACTCGTTGGGTTGCAAAGCATCTCGAACCTGCATATTGGGTTGCAAAGCATCTCGAACCTGCATATTATCAAAAATAGTGGAATGGATAGTATTTCTGGTTAAGGGCTTTACTTCATTGAAAGAAGTCATCATGTAAACGTCATCATCCCCCAAAAATATGATAGCACCTCGATACAGACACATAGTTCGATCACGCACCCCGGTTTCTTTGGTTATCGGGAAAGAACCCCAATTAGTATCTATGCGATAAAGCCCTTTGTTAGTGCCGACGACCGGAACTCCATTCCAGATAAGAACTCCTGTGATGTATTCCGTCGAGTCTACGGATACGATCACCGACTTCGCACCTAAAGGTTCCCAAAAATCACCTGCCAGGGGAGTATATTGAGCACTATCCCAAGAAGTGCCACGCAAGATAGAAGAAAAACGTACCTCACGGGGGTTAGCGGCAGTGTTGGCAATACCCAATCTCTGTCGCCATACAAAAGGATATTTGCCAATGATTCCCTCGTAATGTTCATTGGTATTTTCCCCAGCAAGAGGAAGCGGATACAGCGGGGTATACCCATTAGCAGCTAGAATATAATTTTGAAAGAAAGCAACATCAGTCGGGGCATTGGAATTCAAAAGGAAAATTCGTTCACCTCCAGTAAGTTCTCTATTTACTACATCTGTTCCAGACACAAGACATCTACACAAATTGCCCGTTGGGTCACTTCCATCATCTCGTCCACTAACAAAAAGTATATATGACGCATCACCTAAAACAGCTTCTCCAATCCAAGAAATAGGGGTGATAGCATGTCCCATATACGTTACCCGTTTACGGAACTCCAGCATACCGTTGTTATGGGTGGTGAAATCCACAAGCTCTACGAAGCGGTTAGGGGCAACTAGCTCTTCAGGCGAGACGGTATCTAACCCGCCGAAGCCCTTAATAGGAAATGCGTTCAGTTGTGGAGAATAGTTAAACACTTTCGTAATCCCAGTCTGCTACGCTATCCATTGAAGAACTCCATTCGGCACCATTATAAACCTCACCAACCCTACCTGTCCAGGTCTGTATTGAAGCATCTGCTCCGCTTGCGCTAACAGCCGCCCCGGAAACACTGCCTTCCCAGGTCTGTATAGAAGCATCCGCACCTGCCTCAATGGAAGGCGTCGAGATACTGCCTTCCCAGGTTTGTATAGAAGCATCCGCACCTTGCGCCGTAGCATGGCCGCCAATGCTACCTTCCCAGGTTTGCTCACTAGCATCTGCACCAAACTCCTTGGGATGCGATGCCGCAGAGACACTACCTTCCCAAGTCTGTTCACTTGCATCAGCACCATGCCCATTAACTACAGCCAATACACACCCATCCCTTAAGGCTTATCAGCAAAGGTTGATTTGAAATCAATACGCCTTTTTGCACCCGCAGGCCATGTGTCAGCGGCAACAGGTATCAGAGCGATAGCGTTCACAGCCGTTATCCCAACACGTAGAGTGTCATAATCGAAATCCGACCCGGTGTCGTTCTCAACATTATCTGCAAACCAGTCGGTGTAGGTGCTGGAATAATCGGCTTTTCCTGTCGCCGGGTCATAGGATACATTGATAGGCCCTAGTTTCCGCACCGCCCCAAGATAAACGACAACTGACTTCACAGAATCGGTAATTCCGGGATTAACCTGGCTGAATAACCAGTTAAGCATCATCTGGCAAGCTCCATTTTGCCCGCCGCCAACACCCTGATAAAGCGAGTGAGTCCATTCGTAGTCGCACGTATCCCCGGCAGGGATGTTGATAGCCAATCCTGTCAACTCGGCATAAGCAACCAAAGAAGCGTTAAGCAACTCCATTTGGTTGACTGTTTTAGCTCCCGCTAATGCGTTGGTATGCGAGCTTGAAGATAGATTATACCAGCGTGAGTTAGCCGCAAAATCATCTACAGGAGCGCCATTCGTAGCGTCTTCGGTAGCCGGGGCTGCTACGGCGAATGTCCAGAGATGTTTCATTACTGGTTCAGCCTGAGTTGCCGCCGTCCAGTACCGCACCTCTCGTCCTATCATCGCCTGCAAAGTAGTGTTGGTGAATTGAAAGCATCGCTCTCTGCCCGAAAGGTCGTACTGCCCATCGGCAATAATTCGTGCACCGGAAGGGATCTGATATACCGCCTTCGGCATCCCCGGCTCGGAGATCACTACGAAGTCCTTATCGACCCAAAGCGTAGTGCCTAAAGGAAACTCAGAGGGTTTAGAACCGTGCCTAATACGAAATGCGCCAACCCCGGTGTTTCTAAAACCTATGCTTTTCTTATCGTGAACCGAGAATCCCGGCTCTTTCGCTACTTTATAGCCTCCAACTTCTAACAGAATGGATGCCACAATTTCCTCCTTACGATTATTTTAGCTTCCCTGCTCCAGAATACCCCATACAAGCCCCCATAAGCCCCGCTAACGGCTTCTTCATAGATAGGCAAGGGGATAGCATTACTCCTCCTCAGCTTGCTTGCAGAACTCGTCCCACAGGTCAAGAAACTCCTGGCGGGTATAGAATTTTTCAGCATCTTCAACATGCGCTTCCATGTATCCAATCTCGTTGTTGGAGATTCCTTTACGGCGAAAGCGCTTACCCCACTCTGCGATTGTGAATGCTTCAGATTCCTCTCCCGACTTTTCTTCGGGTTTCTTCTCTATTTTTGAGGGTTCCTCCTGAGCCTTTTCGTAATCGGTTCTGGACATTACGGCCTCTACTGCCCAGCCGCACGCTAATTTAATGCCTTCAGCGCAGAACTGGGTCATCTCGTTTGGTCCTAACTGGAGATTCCAGGTGCGGCCACAGGAGTGTGCCGCTAACGGAAACTTAACACGCTTCTTCGTATGAGGATCAACTGCATCCTTTTTGGTAACTACTACCCAGATAGGATCGCCGTTAATGGTTTGCGCTGCATCAGCAAGTTCCTTGATAATCAAGCTTTCGCCGAATTCATGCCCGGCGGCATGTCGCCGAATGTGTGCAATAATTAGATTAACAGTAGCATCGCAACCAGCTACCTCAGTTTTTTCGCCAGGTTTCAAGAATACAGAAGTCTCACCGAAGTATAATGGGGTGAACTTCGCATAATCAGTAGGGTCTTTCGGGTTCGGCTGACCCAAAACCTTACTCTTGTGTGTGTTATGGATAAGGAACCGAGCCATATAAGCCTCCTTCGTTAAAATGCACGCCCTGGAATATCAATCCTTCCATCTTCCAAAGCGTAGTTAGCAACTGTTGGCAACGTCGCAGTATAGGTTGCCATCCATTCTGTTTTCCGAGTCAAAAGCCATAACGCCCAGTATATGGCTAGCATGTGATACACCTCCGGGATTGGAATGTTTTGTGTATCATCCTTCAATTCCGGTAGCATCATGACCCCAAATATCCACAATCCATTTGGCACCAGTGTATTTGATGCAGGTCTAATCCATATCAACTGTGCACCTTCGGGGTTACGGCTACTTGGTGCACGCGGTTCCGGGGCATAGAATTTGATACCTGATGGACTTACAGTCTCATTCTCAGTAACGTATTCCTCAAGTGGGACATGAGCGACAGGATCATATTTGCCGTATGCAGTGCTCATCATGTCTATATTCATAGGCGTCAATGGATAGTCCTTTTTTTGGTAACACACCTTAACAGTAGTAATATCCGATACCGTAAAATCCAGCTTGTAAACGGTTCGTTTGGGTTCCAATGATCCATGATAGCAAAAACGCGGTATCCGCATAGTTGTACAGACATGACGAAGTCCGACGTTCACCGCAAGACGAATAACCCCGCGTTCCGTATGTGGAGCAATATCGCCCGATAGACTTCCAATATCGCGTACCGTCTGTATCAACTCGCCAATCGTCATCCTGTCTCCACTGATGCGGGTTGACCGGGCACCATCGGAATGGCAAAATCCTGGGTGTCTACGTCAAACTCCTTAGCTAGGAAGTTGATCTCGTTGTTCAACTGCTGTTGGATAAGACCCGCCGCATCAAGCCTGCCGTCCTGTTGAAGCGCCATACGAGTAGCAAGTAACACTACCGTATCACCTAACGCATTATGGCAATCCATTGAATTTATAAGAGTTAGTGCGTCAGGTTCTTTAACGTATCGCAAGACGTAGTCTTGATCGCTGGTGTATCGAGGGGAAAAGTAAAAGCTATCATGAACGGCATAGTAGTGAGATTCATCCGAGGCACTAGTGGGTGCATACGGTCTGGCCGTACTGTTTTCGTAGTACCGAAAGAGTTGATTCAACGAGACTTTCTTGACTTCTTTCTGCCCTAAAGACATCTGCACAAACCGGAATACCCCAGCCGGAAGAGCGCCTGTAGGAATAGCAGGAGATGCAACATGAGTAACTGAGACAGTGACATGCTTTGCAAGCGGGCCTAACAAATCGGAAGGTGCAACACGCCCAACCTTTTTCAAGCTAATGTTAAGGTCGGCTAAAAGGTCGCTATTCTGCCAATTTCCACCAGCCGCTACTGCATTGAGATGCTGACGTACTAAGCTAACCGCTTCTAAACCTGTGTAAGCCATATTGTTCTCCTTTTAGGGGAGGAGCCTGAAGCTCCTCCCCTAAATTTCACGATCAGGTAACAGTGAATTCCGGTTGAAGGTCTGCAAGAGCACCATGTCTGGATGAATTAGCTGTAAACTGAAACTCCATCTTCAGGGTAGCTTTGAAGACATCCTTATTGCTGATGTTACCAAGATGCACGAATTTGCCGTCAATCATGCCGGGTATCCAACTGAACTTTTTATCTCCATGGAAACCGATATCCTTTTCGCTAAGGAAATAAAGGATACCTTCCTCCAAGTATGGATCGCTGATCACTGGAATCTCATTAGGAGTAAGCAGGTCATTTGCATAGACTGGATACTTGTTATCGCCGTACTTGTATTCCATCAATCCAGTAGGAGTCCGAATGCCTTGTTTATCCTGCAAGAGTTTCTTGTAGGAGTATACCGTTCCAGTTCCACCGTAGATAGCGGAGATGTTAGCTGAGTCATCTCTGGCATAGATCTGCGCTACCAACTCATCCATAAGCTGAAAGCTCAGTGGTCTAGGAACACCACCATTACGCAGTATGAGACCGTTCAATGTAGGCCGCTCTGCCGCACGAGTTTGACCGCCAATAACGGGTGTGCCTTTCGTACCAGGCATAGCCGCACCGTCGTTATCCCATGCTGAAATGCCGTAAACGCCAAGGTTACGGTTGCCTGCGATGAATACCTCATCAAGATCGGTTAAGGTAGGTGTTCCATCACCCGCAGCCCACTTGATTTGTTTCGTATCAGGATTAACGTAAGTAAGCGTAAGGCTAGCACCATTTACTTGTACTACACCAGCAGCGGTATAGAAATCAATGGTCATACCTACCTTAAGCCACTTGACGGAATCCACGATAACATCGCTAACGGCACCACCGGCTGCTACAGGAACGGCAGCAAGTTTCTCGGTATGATCGCTAAAGAACATACGACGAATTTGGAATTGAGAGTTAGTCATACCAACTTCAACCATCTTCGATAGGTAAGCATCATTACCGATTAGATGACCGCGTTCCTTTTCAAGTCCGGTAAACTCAAAAGGAACCCACATACGAGCGAGACGCAGGGTCATCAATTCAGGAGCCTTGTTGACGTTAGTACCCCATGCTGTTTCACCCTCACGGATAAACACATTTGCGGGGCCGCCCTCAACAATATCCCACTTGATTACATCTGTGTCCCGGTCTTTCACTACAAACGAGCGGGTATTGTTTGTAATGCGTTTCGCTAAAACTCCAAGACCCTTCATTCCAAGGATTTCGACGTTACGGGTCATGAATTCCAGCACGTCTGTTGCCAATGCCATGCGTAGTTTCCTCCTTAAATCTCACCCTCTCCCCTAGAGAGGGGAAATTGTTCGTTATCGTTCTCCTTGCAAAAACGCTAACCGCGCCTCTTCAGGAGAACTGTAAGTTTTCTTCTCAGGCTCCGCAGTACCGCCAGAGGGAACGAATGTAGGCAAAGTACTAAACCCTTTTGCATGAGCACGAGCAAGGTCTGCACCTGCATAAGTAATAGTCTCAAGTTCGTCTTTAGCTACGTCGGTAATGATGCGAGAAAGTGGAACTACCGGAGGTGGATTAGGGTCTTTGGTACGTATAGCCGTTATCCTTTGATCCTGTGCGAACTTGTACTTCATCAAAGCTAAACCCAATATCTTCCGTTGTATTCTTTGAGAGAGTTCCGGTTCTAAAAGCGGCAGTTTTTCCTCCACTACCGCGTGGACTTGGGTGGTAGCTTGATTGATTTCTTTTCTTTTCTCTTCGCGCAAGGTAATCGCATCCTTAACTTGAGTAGCTACTTTAGGCATTTCCTCACGCAAGGCGGCTATTGCTTCAGCGCTCACAGTACCTTTTAGTGCTTCTGGATCGAATGTAGCTAACTTGTCTACAATAGGAGCAATCTTATTGAGTTGGTCCAACAATGCTGTTTTGTCGTCACTGATTGTTCCTATTGCTTTATACAAACCAGCTACTGCTCGTTTCGTAGCTTCTGCATCCTCAAAGTCAATCTCGTTAAGTTCAGGAAGATCCAACTCGGTAGACGTCAGCGGAGTGGTGTCCAACTTGGACGTTGGTTTTGCATCCTTCGGTTTGTCGGCTTTACCGAAAAGCTGCTCGTATAGCTCTGGATTTGCCTGTTTAACTTGTGTGAGATAATTATTGAGGCGCTCTTGGGCCTTTTTCTCTGCCTTAAGATCGACATTTTCTTCCAACTCTTGGCGGAGAGCGTCAACCTTTTCTTTCACTATTGCATCGGAGTTTTTGAAGACTTTCGTAAGCTCGTCAACGGGGATTGGCTTTTTAGTCCCATCAGCGAACTCCACTTCGACCGTCTGTGGGGATGCTCCTTTATCTTTCTTGGAATCATCCACACCTGTAGCGCCAGCATCACCGCCGGGACTACCAGCATCATCCTCATCGCCAGGCATCCAATTAAAGATCGAACTGGGAGAGGATGGTGAGAAAATGTGTCCAAACATGTCTTACTCCTTAGTAACCAGTAGGTACTGGATACGCATGTATCCAGATTATCTGGGTCGAATCATCAGGATTTGCACCACTAGCCATTGCTCCATACCAACCCCATACGGTCAAAGTGCTAATCTTCAGCGGGCCGAATGACCATAGCTGAGGAAGGTGAAATTTGTTGGGCTGTAGCGGTCCATAGAGTCGTATAGGCCAATCTGAAGAACCGCTGTTGGGATACATATAGAACGTATCCGTATCGGTGGTATCAAGAAGTCCTACCGTTACGTACCACATCTGACGAGAAAAAGCATCAACTGCGATACTATCTACCGTAAGGGTATCCCAATATTCCTCAGCAAGTCCTTCACCGAATGATTCGATAGGCGGAAAGATAGTAGGTGCTGGCTGTGCATATCCATCTACTGCAAAAATTGTCAGTAGAAGGAATGATGCAAGCAGAATGGGAGTGAATCGTTTCATCGATCCTCCTTATGATGTTTTAGCTGAACTTGGTCCAGCCGGTTGTGTAGGTTTCTTTGACGCAGCAAGTTGCGCCATTAACATTTGCGCAGGCCGTAGTGTTGGTTCTGCACCTTGACCTCCCTGCGCCTGCTCTAACAAATCCTGTGGATTAACCTGCACCCGACGGTCAGTTGGTAATCCACCGCCAGCTGGTGCTCCGGTCATACCAAGTTCTGAACGCTCGGGGATAGGTTCTTCCTTTTCTTCAAGTTTGATCCCTACCTCTTCGGCGGCAACTTTAACTCGCGTGACATACTCCTCGTATATCGGGTTAGGTTTCCCACTCAATCCCTGGATTTTTTCAAGACGCTTTATGTGTACCGTCAAACAATGCTTCAAGATCGCTTTGATGTATCGCATCCTCGCATCTTCAGATAAATTAGAAATGATAGGAGCACTAATAATCTTAAGATGTTCAACCAAATGACTGATATTGTCTTCGTCGGGTACTGGTTTTTTATCTAACCTTAACGGTTGATTATGCCTGAGCTTATAGTAAAGCATTCCGTTCTCCGCTACGGCATTGGACTTTTCGTGAGATTCTTTGCTTCCCTCAACGATTTCTTCCAATTCAAGAACCCGAGCCGCTACTTTCTTACCTTCCGGGGTTTTGAAATACTCCGGGTTAATCTGAACTGCGAGTTGCAATTTCTGTTGCTGTAACATCTTATCTTCTTTAATCAACGATTTCTCATCTACTGTAATATCCGTGCAATCGATATCCGATTGTAAGAATAGTTCACGTTCCCATTGATTAAATTGGTTCAAAATCTGTCCATATTTACCGTAAGTAGCATAATTCTTAAATAACCACACGAACCAGAATGCTATTTTGCTAAATGCTCTTGCTTGTCCTAAAGTTCCATAATCACGTATCCATTGAGCACCTTGTTGGGATAGTAATGCAAGTTCCGTTGCGGTACGATCTGAACGTTGAGGATATTTTAAGTCAGGAATTCCCCAAAGCTTTTCGATGTAAAGTTGAGGACTTATATCTTCCCTGAAAAGTTCAGCTGGCAATGCAGGTGGAGCTAACCATGTTGGTTTCTCGCCCCTAGCAGTGCTCTTGTAACGCCATATCCCGCCTATATTAGGAATACGCTCAATAGTAGGAGTAAAGTTCTCATCCATCAATAAATATGCTTCTCCAGCACGCTTATATTTATCCATTCGGGCTGTTAAGAGCTTATTATGTCGAACCTGTGCGGGAATAGAAAACTCCAAAAGCGTTAATCCTTGGAACCTACCGGAGATTTTGGGTCCGCTATTTTCTATAATCGGGATACCAGATAATCCTTCGTCAGGCAGAGGAAACTCCTGTAACAAAAATATCTTACCTGTTGTTTCGTTTTGTTTACCCCCAAATACAAAAGTTAGCCAGCGACCAGTAGGGTATCGTTCAGTTGGTTTTTCTAAAAGATGATACAACATCACAAATTTATCGTCTCCTCCATCCTGATCCTGTGCATCACCAACTGGTATTTCAACCTTTTGATACAGTCGTTGTAGTACGGCTTCACGATATGACAAACGATTAGGATAAAATCCTTCTATCTTCTCTAGGATTTTCTTAATCGGTGTGGATGAAGTATCTTCAAAACTTCTCAAGTCCTCTTTACGAATAGGCATACGAACTATAACATCAGGACATTCAGAAAGATAAGTATAACCACCCGATACCAGTACATTTCTTAAGGGAATAGAGTGCAACTGCAATTCGCCTTCACGGATATAAGAAATTTCCGTCGGTGCACTGCCTTTCTTGTCGGCTTGGGCGTAAAGTGCCGTATCTCCATCTTGAATAGCTCTACCGTATTCATCAACTAAAGGGAAAGGAGTCTCAAATGGAGTCGTTTTATAGACGATACGTCTGGGGCCCGCATTCTTATTAAATATAGGCCAAAGAAAATGGTTGCCATCAATCGCCATATTAACCATGCCTTGTGCCCGCGCGCGAGAAAAATCAACACTATCTTCTCGTCGAATCATTTTAATGAACCGCTCGGCTACCTGAGCTTTCATTCTATCTTCTTCGCTAGGTGAACGCGGTCTGGCATCAAAACGGAAGGGGGTTGAACTTGCTTTAATTACCATCTTAAGAAAAGGTTGAATAAGTAAGTTCTCTATTTCTTCTTCAACTTGACCTACGGCTTTCAACTTAGCAAGCGACCCGGAAGCCTCGTCGGTTGCGTATCGCTCTACGATTTCACTAATATGCCGCGCCAACCCCCCGTCTTTGTATTCAACGTCTTGCTCACCCATCAAAAACGCCAAGTTGATTAACCCTCTTGCTTCTCTGTGTTCTGCACTTATTGATCGGCTTATAACTTTCTGCCGTAATGCCTTGAGTTCCTCTTCGCTATACGCTCTAGGCTTCCCCTCGGGGATATGTTCCTTTTGAACTTTTTCGACAGAAAATTCCAAACCACCTACTCGCATTACAACCTCACCGTTCCTGGCCCACCGCTTTGGTCATTGGCGGCCAAGCGCTCACATTCCTGGAATGCCTTGAAAGTAAGTTCCTCATCACTCAAGGGAGAGGTATCATGTTGGTGTACCGTATCATCCGTTAAAAATCCTTGTTCAAAAGCCGCTTGGACTGCGAACCCGATAGAGGTAAAGGGTTCACCATGTCCTTCCTGGGTTTCAGCGGCATGAAGTTGCTGGTCAATCAGCAGCAACTGACGTTTTTGACGCAAGTCTGGTAAGTACTCTATCCTCCCTACTTCCATAACACTCCGCATCCTTTGTGCCATCGGCCATTTGGTGCTGGTGTTTATCATTATAGGCGTCATAGCTGGATGTAGCTTCAGTATTTCCCTGGAAAGTTCATTGCCTGCCTCATCATGCTCGGTGAGTAAAACGTAACCTTGCTCATAGAACCCCTCGAAATCAGCACGGGTGTTATCGATACCCATCGAAACACAATTAAAATATTCACAGTAACGACTAGCTTCAGCTACCATCTTGCGGTACTCGCATCTATCAAACCATCGGCTAAGAACTTGTGTAAGCTTCCCGCTATGCGGCTCGAAAATCGCAAGGTGGCCCGGGTGTTTACGTTTACCCATGTCTAAACCGCCTACCGTAACCTGCGGCTGCCGGAATGATTGTTCTTTCTTAATACATGCCTCTATCAATCGTTTAGGGAAGAAGGTACGAAACACCTGGTGTCCTGGTCGTACTTTCATCTCTTTTTGATAGGCAATATCCTGACGGGACCCTTCAGCACCGCGTAAAGCCGCTAACCGCTCATCGGGAAATACTTCAGGCATAACCGAGTGGCCTTTTGCATCTTCTACCGACAAACGCTCTACCAACCAATCGTTGCCTTCGAGTGATTCTTCGTATTCTTCTACCGCACCTTCGAGGACTGCAAAAATATCATTATCCGTCTGCGGGGTTCCGGCTACAAAAATAGCACCATGTAGACGCGGCAGATATTGAACTGTTTGCAGGAAGAGATCCGTAATCTTGTTAATCATCGTAATGTCTCTCACCATAGAGGCTTGGTCTGAAACGTCGCCAAGGATGTCATCTACGAATACTTCATCAGGACGGTCTCCACGATGGGCGGCTAGGATACCACCCGGGGTAATAGTGTATCGTTTCTTATTAGGCAACCGCATCTTAATGATACTCTCCGCATCAGTTTCATGGACACAATCTTTGAATAATGGTGAACCCATGATGTAACGCTTCAATTTTGCAGTATGTTTCGCTGCCAAGTCTTCTTTAGCGGATAGATACAACCCCTCATATTCTGGATTAGGTTCTCCCCTCATCAACCGATACAGTTTCCACATAGCCCTCAGTCTCAGCATGGTTGATTTCATTGACTTACGAAAAGCGACAATGGCATAGCGCTTTCGTTCCTGCATATTTTTAGCCCAGTTGTAATGAAAATCCTTGAACACAAACGTCTCATTTTGACGTAGCTCTTCCCGGACCATTACATCTTCGCCGATCACGCGAGCAAAATACGGAAAAGAAGAATACGCAAGGTCCAGGTTCAAGTCGTGAAGATTCTGTGTAGTTATGATTCCTCCCCTCCCGCACCCGCATTCTCTATAGCTTTGATCTCTTCTTCCACAATCTCATCGCCGTGCTTTCGTAATCTTGCTTCCTGCTCTGGGGTAAGAATATGGAGATAGTGATCCACTCGCCCACGTTGCTCTGTCATCTGCCGGAACTTGCTTTTTGCTGCGATGGCAACTCTCGCATCGGCGGTCGTGAGGTCCACTATCTCACCGTCCACATCTCCATGAGAATCGAAGGTTTTACGAATACGCTTTACTTCTCCGCCTATCAATAACCGTAGGATCGCATCATCTACCACGAGGCTTCCAAACATAGACCGTGCTGTACTGACCGCGAATGCAAACCCATCAGGATCATCTTTGCGCCAATCATATAGCATGTTCTCACTCACCCCGGCTAGATGCGCGGCATCTGCTAACGAGCAACCCATCACCAAGGCGTACAGAATTTCCCGTGCCGCAGGCTTGGTTCGTTTAGAATGCAAATCAGCACTATATTGAATCGGATAATCCGTCATGATCTGGTCTACCTGTTGAATTAACTCCTTTCGTTTGACGGTCAATTTGTTCGAAAGCTCTTTCGACGCGGGGCTGGAAACAGACTCCAGATATTCTTGTAGTTTTTGTTTGAAAGCTACTAATGTACGAACCAATTCCGGTTTGGTTAGCTTTGCAAGGTCTCCTTCTCCTAACGCAACCAGTTCCTCCAATGAGCGCGGTATGACCGCAGGACGCGGCTTTAACTGTATACGCTCCGCCCCGCCTTCAGCCTGGTATCTGTCGGGCTTCGTCGCTACAGCGGAATTACCCATTAAGCAACCTCTGGGACCTCATTCTCTTGGAGCTACTCCCGCTGTACTAGCCGGGGAACTCCCGCCTTTACCAGCTTCACCGCCTGCCTTGCTCTTAACTCCACCTGGCGGAGATCCAAGTAGTTCCTTACCTTTTTCTCTTTCCCAGTTTTTCTTATACATCCCGCCGATGCATTTGTAATCACCTTCCTTGTTCATGGCCGCGCACGCCTTTTTTGCATCATCCCATAGCTTTTCATCTATGGGTTGTTGCTTGCCGTCGCGGGTATAACCATAGTGTTCTGGCATCTTATCCTCCTTACTTTTTCTTTCGCTTCAAACCAGTACCGCGCGGGGGTAGCTTACTACTACCAGTACGCCGTTTATGCTCTATTAAACGCTCTTTATCGGTCTTTGGCCGACCCCGACGCGGACTTCCCCCAACTCCTCTTCCTTGTTTCACTGACATGCTAACTCCTTTTGAGGTAACAAATTGTGACCTCAAGTTGTTTTCATACTCTCTATTATGGAAATTTATAAGATTTGTCAAGTACTACCCCAATTTCGATTCTTAACTTACACATATATAATAAGTTGCAAGCTCACATGGGACAACTGATTTTTTGGCTTTTGGTTCTTAAATTAACTTTTACTCAAAAAAATAACTCATATAGACCCCCTATGCAGATTCTCCGACCCCCCCTCCCCGTCAAATTCCGCGACACCCCCCACCGGGGAGGGATAAAACCAGGATCACGAACCCTCAAGGCGTTTCAAACCCTCCTCAGACGCCCTTCGCTCCTCCAAATACCCTTCCTAACTTACACACCTACGGAGCTTGACGACCTCCCCTTTCAATAAAAACTAAGGTTACATAATAACCGTTAGGGGAACTAGGCATAAGCTGTGAAGGTGCGGAGCTTGCGCGCCTCGCGCGCGCGTAAGGAAGTCCGCACACAATCTCGACCCGCTTCGGTATCGCCTATTAAGTCATGGAGCTACGAGAGTTAGTCGTACTATGTCTCGCAAGCTACGACAGCTCTAGACGTTTACGCATAAGACAATAGTTTTTACAGTTTCTACGGCTCTATCATACGTATTTAGGTTACTTACAAACACACCTTGACATGAAGCATTTCCTGACTATAATTATAAGTAATGGAAGAAGAAGAACCAAGAGGCTCTTTGAACAACTTGGAGGAATCATGAAACAGGTTGAGGACTCTCTAACAGTCTTGACTGAGACAAGGCTGTGGATCAACCTAGTAGGTGATAGTAAAGGGTTTGAAGGTGAAACAGCAGAGGACGAACGAATCCTTATGTCTCTTATGAAGAAGTCAAGCTTTACTTGGGAAGAAGAAGGCAAACTACAGAGAGAAGCAAACAGTCATGGCTATGGAATAAGTTTGATTATCTTTAACAAAGCAGAGTGGAAAGAAAGCTATCAAGACTCTTACAGAGACAGAGGGATTAGGACTAAGGATAGGAAGAATAGGACTCTTAAACTGCGGCGGAAAGCCGCGTAGAGGTGAATCATGGGACGCAGTCAACCGAGAACGGGGATCAACCTGGACGCAAAGCGAGTCAACGGCGCTGTGTGTGTGTTTGATCACGGCGGACGGATAGACGATGTTGGACAGCATCACGGAAGAAGAAGACCAAGCCACAGGGCTTTAAGACAACCTCACAAGTGGTTTAGGGCAAGGATAGTGAATATACACCAACTTGAACTTGCCTTGAACTCATAAAAGGCCGGAAGCGGCAAGGAGGAATCATGGGACGCTTAATCGCTATCATCACAGCAAGTATAATCTTGCTAAACAGTACAGTTGTTGCTGAAGTATCACAAGAGCAACTGTACGAAGAGCGTCACGATCAGATCGTAGCTTTGCGAGCGCAACTATACGACGAGCTTGAACAGCTATACGCAGAACAGAAAGCTAATATACTTGAGGCGCTTGAAGCACAAGTATACATAGAACATCAACAACTCTACGAAGAAGGTCGAGTTGATGAGATCGAAGCACTGCGAGAACAAGCATTCAAGGAATATTGGCAACAGAATGAAGATCGTCTGGTTCGCGAGGCCGTAACTTTTCAAGCACAACTGAGCGGGGATCGTCTCCAGCAACTGTACGATTTAGTTGAAGCCGAACGCAAAGCGCAATGAGGTGAATCATGGGACAAACTAAAGGCTCTATTGACGAGCGTGACGAACTTGTTGAGAAATGGGAATGTGAGGAGCTTGACAGACTCTTCGCAAGGTGGGCCCACGAATCGGAAGAGAAGAAGGCTGCGCTAGCATGGGTTAAGGACGTGGTACGGGGTGGACAAGACAAAACTGCGCCGGTAACGGCGTAAAGGAGTGAAACATCATGGGACGCAGTAAACGACATGAGAAGAAGGAATTAGAGGAGAGGGGAGTCAAGCGCGTATACGTTGACGGTCGCTGGGTATTCATCAGCGCTTGCAGTCATCGTATACACAAAGACAAAGACGAACCGAAACCACAAAAACCACACAGGTCAAGGCTTGTGTTTGCGTGAGGTGAATCATGAGAAACAAACTAGACTTAAATGTAGTCAAGGACTGCGCGGAGAAGTACTCAAAAGACATAGACGGCCTATGGAATAAACAAACTATTCCTTTTCTTCAGGTAGCCGTCTATACCATGATTGGCGGTGGCCTCTTAGGCCGCATGGCCGCAGAACAACCCGCAGACTTTTACATAGACAGCAGAGTCGGTAAACTTCCCTATCCAAAACGGGATATCCTCCAGGCCGTTGCGGTCTTGGCGATAATCGCGGAAGCAAACGGGCTAGACCCTCATAATCTGCCTAAACTTCCTCCATTCCACAATCTTGGGATCTTTTAATTAATGAGACTGCTTTGCGCTATCATAACAGCAAGTATAATCTTGCTAACAGGACTGGGTTGTATGCAGAAGCGATCTACATACAGACGCAGTGAAGTATCACAAGAGCAACTATACTGCGAACGTCAAGCCGAGAAGCTCGAAGCTTCGCAGGAATAGACTTGACAACATGCAAGTCGAAGCTACAATAACCTAAAGCCCGAAAGGGCAAGGAGGATAACATGAAACGTCAAATGACCGTTATTTCGCGGTTTGAAGAGGGGGAGACAATTAGTATCCCCACCGAGGTGCTCAATAAACTTCGGTTCACAGGAGAAATCAAACAACTTTGCACGACTTGTCATGCCGTCGGAACGTGGCATTTCGACAAAGCTCCGCTTTCGACAAAACTCAAATGCCAACTCGGATGTGATTTAGGCTCTATTCTGAATGCTATTGCGGAAAAACATAATTTCTTTCACGATTACTCCAACGCCGAGGCTGAAAGGGCTTTACGTAATGAATGTGGGATTTCGGAAGTGCAATCATGAATCAGAAAACAAACCGCCCGCAAGGGCAAAGGAGGATGACATGAAACGCCGTATTGAAACCCCTCAAACTCATTGTCCTCAGTGCCAAGCGGAATGTGGTGAGGACGATATGTATGCTCATTGGTTCCCTCCACCTGGACGATCTACTCATTACTGGTTTTACGAATGCCCGAAATGCCACATCCTTTTCCGTTTAGCTTCGGATGGGACACGAGAGATTGGTGCGGATGATTATTTCGCATCGCTCGAAACCCAAACCGCCCGCAAGGGCAAAGGAGGATGATATGAAACGCAGAACGAAAGCTGAAGCGATCCAGATGCGAGACGAGATTGTGAAACTGCTGAAAGAAACTTCATACAGAGGTGATACCGTAAGCAGTTTCGTTACTGAAGAAACATTCGAGGAAGACGGACACGTATCAAGCGATTACAATCGCGTAACTACGTATTTGACTTTTTCAGATAAGAAACTCGCGTCAAGAGTCGTAGAGTTTGTAGCTAACAAAGTCGCAACTGAATGGTTCCCTGACGAGCACGAGATGTACTTTCATGAACATTTCGTGCTTGACAAAGTCAAATGTGTTGATCACGTCCAGATCGAAATTTCGGTTTTCTACTGGACTGGGTCGCGGTATCCAGGTAGCGACGCAGATGTAAGTGCAACAACAATAAAACTTTAAGGAGGATAACATGAAACGCAAGGAAAGACTTGAGCGCTTGAGGCAGTCAATACAAACTGAATTGACGTCTCACAGCATCGGACAAACAGACGAACGTCAAAAGCTTATCGCTACAGGTGGAGCCAGTTCACTGACGAAACGTGAACTCGCTGAAACGCTGAAGGCGATGCAAGCGGGTGTGTATTGGTCTCACGCTACTATTGCAGCAAAGCTACGAAACGGCGCAACAGTACAACAACTCATTGAAAAGTTACGTATCAAACAGTAAAACCCCCGGCTTCGCAAAGACAACCGGGGGGAGTATGGGACTAGTAACTGACTGATTCTATTATAATCTATACTCTCCCCTTTGTCAAGGGGTCGCAACCCCAAAAACAAAGACGAAGCAAAACTGTAAACTTGCCGGGGACTCCTCCGGTATAAAACAAAAGGAGGCTTGACATGAAACGTAAAGACAAGACTTACCTTCACACTTGCCGCAAGTGCGGTAAAGAGTTCGAGGTAGGGGTACAGAATACAACGCATAGGCCGCCCCAGTTCTGCCCGGACTGCTTCACCGCCGCAGGCGAACAAGCCCTGCAAAAGCTGCGCGAAATCCTCAAGAAGCTTCAAGTGGATTACGTTTGGTGGATTGATCCGGCTACACCTGAACATCTCACCTGCAAAGTGTCCATAACTATCCAGGGATTCTTTAACGGAGACTGACATGATGCAACAGACTAAGCTTCAGGCTGAATACCTGAAACAAGGTAACTTGTTTGCTGGTAAAGCCAAAAGCCGGACCCAAATCCTACTAGACGAAATCGCTGGGCTTGAGTGTGAACTAGAAGGATGGAAAAGAAGAAAGGTTCCTGGGGCGGAAATCGCGATAAGCAGGCTTCGGGATGAGCTTAAACAAAAAAGGCAACTCTTACGAGAACGAGGGAGGTTGACATGAAAGACAAACCAGAAACCCTAGCCAAGGAACCTTGGCAGATGACGAGAGAGGAGTTTAACAAAGCCGAGTGGATAGAAGGTACAATCATCTTAAATAATAGAATTCTTACCGTTAAAGGTAAACCACAACTGGAGAGTACTTTTGGATGGAAACCTACCGAGAAAGAAGTTATGTTTGCTAACTTAGGGATAAGACACCGTAAGTTTGTAGAAGATGCTTTACGTCTCGGTAAGCCCGTACCCGAGGAGGTGCTGACCGAGTATCCTGACCTAGCGGCAAAGCTAAAGCGAAAACCTCGCAAGCCTCGTTCGCGTTCGCATGAGGTTAAACCGATGGATGGGGCAAACTTACAAACGTGCCGGGGACTCCCCCGCGTAAGAAAGAAGGTTATCATGGATGAAGCAAGCACCACAATTGGTAGTATGACCTGTACCCTACTGACGATCTATGCGGAGATTAAAAACGATTTGATTGTAGTGACAAAATTCTATCCTGATGGTCTTACCTTTACCAAGCAATATCCTATTGAAGATTGGCCTGAAACCCCAAAATTACAGAAGCGTTACGTCCGCAAACAACATCCAGGTGCATACGAAGAGGGAGACACAAACCGAGCGATTCGGCGCGTAGTCAATAAAGCTCTGAAACAAACGGGAATCAAACCCCGCAGTAAACAAACTTGCTTATCGGGGATGAACCCCCCAGTATAAAAGGAGGTTGACATGAAAAGCCGTATTGTAACCCCTATCGTCGAGCGGTTCCTTGATATGCTCCGTGCTCGGCAGGCGTCGCCTCACACCTTAGAAGCTTATCGCTACGACCTTGAGCTTTTCTGTAAGTTCTTAGGTTCGCATGATGGTAAACCGATGGACGGGGCTCATGATGAAATCCGGGCATTCATAGCCGGGGAGTCAAAAAGGCATCATCCTAACACCGTTCGCAGACGATTGGCAACTATCAAAAGCTTCTACAGATACCTTATGCGTGAGGGGCTTATCTCTCATAATCCTGCACGTTCTATAATCGCACCCAAGCATCATCAATCCTTGCCCCGGTTCCTTACTGAAAGAGAAGTCGAGCAAATCTTTAATAACCACTTTGACTCCTTGCGGGATCGTATCATCCTTGAACTTCTTTACGATGAAGGACTACGTATCTCTGAACTTGCCAGGTTGAACCTCGAGGATATTGATTTCGAGAGGGAAACCATTCGTGTCAATGGCAAGGGGAACAAGCAACGGATCGCCTTTCTCAGCGATAGATTGGCGACCTTGCTTAAAGTCTACGTAGGCGAAGCTGCGTCCGGGCCGCTGATTCGATCTATCCGAACTGGAAAACGGCTTGGCGTGCGTTACCTGCGGATGATCGTTCAGCGCTACGCGAAGACCAATCCTCATACCCTGCGTCATAGCTTCGCAACCCACATGCTGGATCGCGGAGCAAACCTGCGTGCGGTGCAGGAACTACTGGGACATGCCTCACTTTCCACCACGCAGATTTATACCCACCTCACCACCCGACGCATCAAAGAATCCTACCAAGCAGCCTTTCCTAGAGCTTGACAAAGAAGGAAGCATGACTATAATTATACGTAATTACAAACCGCCCGTAAAGGCTAGGAGGATAAGATGAAACGAGCAATAGCTTTAATCGTCATAATGATAGCAGGGATGAGTTTCTTGGGGGGGTGTGCTAAACTAATAGAGGTAGAGGGTACTCGCGATTGCTGTGCTTCTGAAATGGCAATGATACAAGCCGAATGGAGTAACCCGGACTATATCCAAAACCACTGGAGTCATGGCGAGATCTATGCGGAAACATGGTGGTATTATGATCAGTACAGAGAATGGCTAAACCACACAATATCCTTTAGCTTTAGCTGGTATAATGTGTGGCTTTATGACTGGGAAATTGAGGAGGGGGTTGAGTACAACTGTTGTAGTCATGATACAACGTCTTGGTAAACTAGATGTCTACTGATACCATGCCGCCGCAGCCGAATAAGCGCCGTAAAAAGAGGTTTAAGTTGGAAACATATACCCCTCCCGGAGGTTGCTCAGTGAATGATTCTGCTACCGCAGTATTGAAGCCCGACAGATATGAGACTAAAGGAGGGGCGGACTTGCATAGCAGGGGCAATCCATACGATTACCCTGCCATTTTTCCTTTGCCCTTTCGCGTTGTTTTAGAGTATAGTCTCCTGCATTCTCTTCAATCACTAAACATCTTTTCTCGTCTGGAATCGGACCATGATAGCCAAATGGATCACCTGTAATTTCTCGATACCAGCAGCAATCTTCACAATCAACACTTGCTATAATCCCAGCAACTTGACACTCTTCAGCGTATTGAGGCGGGATAAACCCATAAGCTTTAACTAACCTTTTTAAGTAGAGTGTTCTTTTTAATTTTGCAATTCGTTGTAATTTATTGCGTTGCAGTTGTTCTTTTACCCACTCGTCAGTAACGAACTCTGAGGCATACAATCTCCCTTGAGAATCTTTCCGGTAATGTTCTGAGGTAAGAATCCCCTTTTTTCTCCATCGGCAAACAGTTCGCCTAGATACCTTTTTTAACGGAGAATCTCGCCAAGGCAACCAACCGCACCCAGGACATTCTCTCATGAATAATACGTTCGCCGGATTACATATTGATATTTGAGCTTGCGACCACGCCGCCCGGAGATACTATGTGTTTTTTCTATCACCGTATCATCCTCCAAATGAAAACTCCTTTGTATACGTTCTGCCTCTACCGGCGTATCGAATCGTATCGTCCTGCCGTTGTTATAATTACGATTCCAATCCAATATCGAGGCTCGTGCAAGATACCTACCTGCCAGTACGCCACCCATTTTGGCAGTCATCCACATGAAACCCATAGGCAGTGGCGGATCAGGTGGAGGTCGCCTTGCATTCTCAACGTCGGCGACCGATGCTCTGTTCATCATCTTCTCGGACTACGAAAGCCATTATAACACAGAAGACTACTACCCCTGCAATAATGATAGCTAACACGATCATTGTTTACCTCCTTTTAAAGGGCCAGCGCCGGGGCCATTTTTTCTACTGTTGTTTTGCCAAACATTACGGAGTGGTGAACTCGTAGGGCGATATTGCCCCAGCCCCGACGCTTTTGGCCCATGTCTTTCATCTTTTTCTCATCCATTTGGCGAATGCCCGCAGGATAACTGAAGCCTCCAGTAGTGTTGCATCGGTCCAGTCCTGCTCCGCTAAGAACTTTTTAATCAACCGTGTAGGAATCCTGTGTCTTTTCTCCCTGCACGTTCCGCCCTTGATAAGCGTAAGCTCCTCGGCATCAGGATCATACTTGATCACGTCGTAGTACTCATCGAGCCGACGCAGAAACTTATCCTCATCGTAGATTTCTTTCGGACACGGCATGATCATAATGATTTGCTTCCGGCTCTTCCGTATCTCTAACCTGGCCTCAATCAACTTGCCTAAAAGGATAAACGCTCCCTGGATAACGCCCGACGTCAAAGCTATCATATCAACCTCTGCTGACTTGAGAGTTCTCGAAGCCGAGCGATAGTAACATCGCAGTATTCTCTCTTCATGTCTATGCCAACGAACGAACGACCAAGATTCAACGCCGCTATCCCTGTCTGGCCTGACCCGCAGAACGGGTCCCATACCACCGCAGGCACAGGCTCACCCGCATCGCAATCGCACGAAGGCAGCCAATCATGCTCTGTAACTTGAGACATCTTCTTGAGAATCCGACGTTTCGTATCCGATGGATTTTGTGCGTTGGCTTTCTCATAATCCCCTTGAGCTTCTCCGTGATATTCTCCCTGCGAATCACATCCTGCAATCTTCATAGCCTTGGTAACTTGTTTACCTATAACCTTGACCACTCTTACCCAGGGCGCACCGCATTTTTTGCATACGCCCTTTTCCGACGTTCCGGCCTTGATGCACCGTTTCGGCAGTTCTTCAGGGAACGCGGCGAAGTGGTCTACCCAGGCATCGGTTCGCTTGCACTTCGGACATTGCCGGATGAGACGATCTTTAATCTTAGAATCTGGAATCCTATGAATCAGACTCCGGTTCGGTCCCGTAAATAACGTATGACAGTTATCGCAATATTCCCACTCCGCCTGCCCAGCCGGGAACGTCCACACGCTGCGCATGTTCCGGCCTGCGGAATGAAAACTGTGAGCATTACCTTGCGTGGCGCCCCCAGCATTTGCTTTGCGTCCAAAAGCATGAGCGGATTTGTCGCCTATGGTTTGATGTTCTTCCCTCACCGCCTCCGAGTCATAGAAATAGTTATCGGTCTTGGATAACAAGAAGATATATTCGTGTGATGTAGTAGGCCTGCCTGAGCCTTTTACCAGTACGTACCCGCCGTGCGGTAAACACTTCTCGCAGCCCGGACAGTCTACCCATTTGGTACTCGACTGGAAATCCCTACCGTTATGATCCTGTTGCGGCCGATCAGGATGAGCACCTACCCGCTGCCTCTCCCGGCCGCGCTTACCACTTTCCGCTTGAATCTTGTGCTTCTCCCACCGCCAACCCTGCATGGATTCGGGCATCGGGTTTGGTTTGTTCCAGATTATCGTCTGCCGCCAGTACCAGCCATCAGCCCGGAGCGCCCGCACCACGTCACCTGGAATATCGCATCGGTCAAGATGTTTGAGACCGGGTACATTCGCCGTAGGGGGTAAATCGTCCCAACCGCTTTTGTTATCCTCATAAGCTGGCCGATGCCACCGCTCGGCAATTCGACTTCTTTGATTCCCTTCCCGGGCACCATAGTTGCCCCAACTCCCTGCATAACAATCTCCTAAATTAAGAAATACCGTGCCGTCATCGCGGAGCACCGGGCGGAACGCACGGAACATCTCGACTACCCTGGCAACGTACTCCTCCGGCGTTACCTCCAGACCTATCGCACTATCCACACCGTAATCTCTCAGCCCCCAGTATGGCGGCGACGTTATGATGCAATGCACCGACCCCGGCTCCATCCCCCGCGCCACCTCAAGCGCATCGCCGTGAAGAACCTTAAAGCTCATGGGAAGCAATCCAGTAGCTTGAACTTATAATATCCACCACGCCGTGATTCTTCCCAGCAAAAGAAGTTAAACCATCTATTCTCGTCAATTGCTTCCATAACCGATTCATTACCAGACCAGCCGCCGGTTGCCAAGATAAGAAGGTTCACTTGCTTCTCAGGGCCTAGTTCATCAAGTTCACTTGTAATAGTAAACCTGCCGTAGTCATGATTCCATGCTGCCCGTATCAACTCTACAAAACCATCAAGACCTTGCTCGGTTATATCCCATGCCTCAATGGCCTTCAGTTCTTCCTTGATAGGATAACCGTCTATGTCTGGCATCCCGGCTTCTCCTTTGGCTGTTCCTCGGCGGTCTGTTTGTTTTTTATATCATGCAGGGAACGAAGATCAGCTTCAAAGAATTTGACCTCTTTCTGCCAGTATTGTACCTCACGTTGGGAGTTTTCTAACCGCTCCTTTGTCCGCTGCAAAGCAAGCTCAGAACGATGAATCAATAAGTCTATAGTCGGGTGAGTGATTCTTCTTATCCGGTGTATCCAGTACCAAATCAATACTGCTGCGCCTACTAACAACAAGCCCCCAATAATCCAGCTAATCCAACCCATCATTTTCTCCTTTCCGGCTGACAGCCGTTTGTTGGTTTCTTTGGCACCTCGCGGGGAAGGCTATCGAACTCTGCCCCGAACACTGGCTTCAGGTTATCCCTACAGAAAACTGGGATACCGAGATATTCGCAGGCGGCCACCACCGCTGCTACTGATTCCTTGTGAATCTCTACCCCAGGCAACGTACCCCTGCTCTTGCCACCGATGATGACCCAATCTATAAATCGTAACCCATTAGAAAGGATATCTCGATGAATAGGAAAATCCCAATCCCCAAGTAAAGGTTCAAAATAAACATATCCACGCAGATGATTACGTGGTGGCTCTCCAAGCGGACGCAAAACTCCCCGAAGTTCATACGATCGTTGCATATCGCTATTTACAATTGGAGACGGAATCGTATTCACCGTCGTTCCGAGCCATGTCCCTTCAGGCCAGTCGAAATCGGCGTATCGCTCAGGATGCTTGGACAACCAGAAGTAGGTATGCTGAGGGGCTTGACGCTGGAATTGTAATACCCTTTCTATGGCGTAATCCTTTTGAATCAAAGAACTGCCTCGTTCGATTTGACGAAACTGATGTTTCCCCCACCCTGCCGAAAACATCTCACCCAGATAATTGCAAACGATGATACTGGGCTTGCGGACGTGCAGTATCTTCTCAGCCCGTTCAGGCCAGTAGGTGGGATTAAAGGATTTCTGCCGCCGTGCGGCCCAGCAGTTCTTAGAATCTACCGCACACCCCTCGCCAGTGCATCCGGTCAACGGATTCCAGGCTAATGCCCGCATCTTCCACGCTTCGGCAAGGACTACAAAGTTACCTATCTTGGTTAGACCCAGGCTCATCACTTGCCTCCTTTCAGGCGAACACGACGCACAATCTCGCAGTTAGTTAAGCATGGCTCGCCTTCCGAACCATAACCAACTATGGTTCCTGCCACTTCAAACGCATTATCTAAGTCATCTCTAAAAAATCCAGACAATGTCACACACGCACCGCCAGTCGCGGGATCTATGAGATAATCAAGAGGTCGTGCATAACTCGTTAGCGGTGGTTCCTTTAAGGTTTGGATTTCCATATTCCTCCTTCCGAAAAATGCGAGGCTGCAGCCATGAACTGTTAGTGGTAAACCGTCGGCTACGAACAGCCGCAGCCCCGTTTGTTTGGTTTACTCCTTAGAGACCATTGCAAAATAGAATGCAATGAGCGCTTTGGCAAGGTCAACTCCTGCCTGGACTTTATGATCTGTTTGGGCCATACTCGGTGGGAATACCAGTCCCTCATCTATGTCCATGATGGCAAAGTGAATCGCCGTATCCCAGCCGATCATTTTGATCTCATCGTCTACGAGACGGATGTTCTTACCTGCGGCTCTCCAATCATCAAACAACTTCATCGTTTTGGAAGCAATCTCGACGAATGTGATCTTTCCATCCTCGAAGGCATCTAGCCCTTCGTTGGTGGTGTTGATAACCGCATCTACGACATCAGCGCATTCCGGTGCGTCAGCGTGACGGAATCGCGTATCCTTAAAGTCTTCTGGCATGTTTACTCCTTTCCGGGCCTACTGCCCAGGTTTAGGGGATTTGAATCGAACTGCATATCGTACTACCCAGCCGGTGTCATCTGGACGAATATCATGAGGTAGTGGCAATCCATAACGTCTCTTTTTTAAGTCCTGCAAGTATGACAGAAAATGAGCCGCAAGCACTATGGCATTCGGCAAAGGTTCGATCTTAGCCGAACCTGTGCCCCATTTCTTCTCATGCTTTACCTTCGCCTTCTCAATCTTTTGGAGCGCCCTAGCTCTTGTCATGCCTTACTCCTTAAGAATATCCACCGGTATAGGCCAGGGGATATACCAACGCCAATCAGCACCTTCATAGATATGCTCTGCACAGTAAGAGTAAATCGTTAAATCCTTATCGCCTTGACATCCCACTATAACCGGAACCCTTTTACAACGGGAACCAGGAATAACTTTGAGGTTCTCATCGTATTCCGCATCCTCGCAATGCAAGCTAGAAGGCCACTTGAAAAGCTGATAGCTGAAAGGATCAAATTTCGTGCTCTTGATGAGCACCTTCAATCGTTTCTCTATTCGAGGAAGAAGTCTCTCCATGATGTCTTGGACTGTCAGCAAGTCTAAAGCCTCGTTAATGTGTGCACATTCTTCCCCCAAGTCCTGAATAGGTTTCAGAACTTGTTTTGTTATCCCATACTTGACGTCTTCTTTTAGCTCATCCAAGCCGAAGACCCGGGTGGCTTGTTTTGTCATGTCTTATTCTCCTTTCTCCGCTTCCGCCTCTTGCGGGGCGCGGGTGTTGCGGGTGTTACGGGTGTTACGGGTGTTGTGGGTGTTACGGGTTTATGGTTTGCTGTTCGTCCCGCCCAATGCGTACCTACATTGAATCCAGCATAGGCACCATAGGCGGCAAAAATCAACCAAGGCAAGTCGCCAAGAGTGAATACAGGCCACTTCAACCGGGCAAACGCCTCTCCTGCCCGAACCAGAATCACCAACCCTACGGCCATCCACAACCCTCGCCACTTCCGCGATCGATATCTATCATCCTGCGCCATCATCGGCCTCCTTGATTACTTTTCCTCCAAAGCAATACCGAAAGAATTAGCATCAATACCCCGAATAAAAGCCAAAATTGCCAAGTCTCCATCTCTATCTCCTTACCTGCCACTTCAGACGCCATAATGGCCATAGCCACCAAGGGCATCCTTGCCTCAAGGTCTCTAGCCATCCTGCTAAAAATCCACTCAAAAGGATTCCTTTCTCATTCATCTTTTACTCCTTTCGCCGCTCATCATCGGCCTCCTTGGCCTCGGCGGCCTCCTTGCGAAATCTGAGGATTTCTACAGCATGATCCCGTAATCCCGCGATCAGGATAGCCCCTGTGCTTCCACCCTCGCCAATAAATACATCTGGAGGATACTTGTCTATTATCCATTGACAGATTTCTTGTATCCCTATGTCTTCGAGCTCCTTCTCAAGCTCGGCGAGATTTGATTCAAGAGTATTTATATCCTTCTCCATTGCTCTTGACTTCTGATAATCTGCGTAACTCCGTAAACGCTCTATGATTGCCTCATTTTCTCCACTCATCAGCGGCCTCCTTGCTTTCGGCGGGCTAACCTCTTAACTTTTCGCAGTGCTTGTGTCAATTGATCGCGCAAGTATCGAGCTTGGTCTGGTTTCAAAGTCAAACCCGCACAAAGTGGATGCCCTTGCTTATATTCAAGTCCGTGCCAAATGACAACGTAAACTCCCATTGACCAAAGATAAGCATCAACATCCACTTTATTCTTTTCTAACCTGTTTATTTTACTTTTGTTGGTTTTATCCATCCAGTTTATGTTCATCATCGGCCTCCTTGAAATCTAAATCGCACATATCCTCTACTACTTCAGACCAAGATTTACCATCTGTGGCTTCAATCATACCACGTCCATTGCATTTATCGCAAACTCGCCAATCGGAAATAAGCATATC
>Ga0307433_1000173_pt1 | contig 58563 bp, 41 predicted proteins | sample SalMarWE160210MG_FD_202166 | JGI IMG/M metagenome (GOLD analysis project Ga0307433, IMG submission 202166) | Salt marsh sediment microbial communities from the Plum Island Ecosystem LTER, Massachusetts, United States - WE1603-210 | ecosystem: Environmental > Aquatic > Marine > Intertidal zone >...
AAAGCCGACTATAAAAAACGTTAAGTCCTTACCCTGGCTGCCTCGGAATGTTTCGCTCTCGTTTGTGCCGTCGTTCACATCATCAAAACTTTCGCCGAAGTACACATCGTGCGTGACTGCAGTTTTTCCCGCCTCCCACGAGAGGCTGGCCCATGTATCCGTGTGTATGGAACCATCGGCCGGATTGGGGTTCGATGCCAAATTGCCACGGAGTTCAGGCGGGACATAGTCGCCTTCGTAAAATCTTATGCCGTCTATCCAAAGTTCACCGGCTGCAAAACCTACATGGAATACAATCTCTGCCGGACTAATGTTCTCGGTCATAACAGGAGTTGTTACGCTAAACTCTGTCCATTCTTCAGTCATAGTGAAGGTTTCCTCAGAAAATCCTGTCCATGGGTCTCCTGCCAGTTCCGGCTTATAATTGATATCCAGTGTACCTTCCTTGCATTTGAGAAAGGCCGAAAGAGTGTATTTCTTGCCGTTTTCAAAAACATGTCCTGATTGATTTAGGCCAATTTCCCACCAGTTTGTATTTCCTTCGGTAACCGTAATATGCAGGCAATATTCTCCCTCAATCGGATCTTCGGGAACCGCTGCATCCACCAGTTCGTCAACCACTTCTGAAGTTATATTGTCACCATATGTGCCCCATGGGGCAATAACACCGTCCTCGAAGCCGCCGTTAGTCAGTATATTTACGACTTCCTGTGATTGGCCTGGACCGGCTCCAATGAGTCCTATTAACAATATTGCTGTAAACCAGAATACTCGAGTTCTCATGATATTCCCTCTTTAATATCAGTCGCTATGCGACTTAACTCAATTGACTTCCACCGTAGGCCGCACTGCGGATTACTGCGGCCAATACAATAGCAAAAAGAATCAAGTAAACCACTTTTCTACGCATGATAATCCTCCTTCAAAAAAAGTTCAGATAAAGCGGCCAATAATGCTTTTCACTTACACGATATTCGATCTGTTTTCAGGCGGGACAATGGTTTGTTATTCAACATCACCTCCTTTTCTCTAAAGCTTGATATAAGTCGCTTATTGAAAAGTCAAAACCAAATCAAACGAAACAAATTTCTGCTGCTGAGAGACTGAAAATTCGCAGGTTCCAGCAATCCTATTTATACCAGATTATACACTCTTTTATCAAGGGAAATCTCTGGATTGTGCATTGGTTGCTTTTAGAGCTGGATTTTTGTTTTGACGCTGCTGTCGCTTGCGGTTATTTTGTTGCCTGAAAGACGATACCTGCCTTCAAGAAGATTTTTTCGCTTTCCTATCCGGAATGCTCTACGGACATATCCATTATGGCCGAATCCACTTCCCGAATTGCCGGTGAGTTTCCTGCAGAACCGGCCTCTGAAGATAAGGGTTCTGATTCCGGAAAATAGTGAAACGCTGAGGTTAAAGTCCTCGACATAGCAATCCTTCATTCCTGGATTTAACGCTTTATTTTGTGACGGATATGCGTATAATGCCGCTATGCTGGAAAAAGGACTTGTGCAGATTTATACAGGTGATGGCAAGGGTAAAACGACCGCTGCGTTCGGCTCGGCACTGCGTGCTGCCGGTCAGGGCAACAAGGTGCTGATCTATCAATTCCTGAAGCCGGCATCCCTCGATATCGGGGAGCGTTTCGCACTTCAGTTGGGGGCTGTGAGAATCAGAGTCGAAACGCTCGATGTGCCGTGGGATATGTCCGGGTCTTTAGAGGACGAAACAGCCGTCACTAAGATACAGACCGCAATCAGCGATGTCCTTAAAAGAATCACGCAAACAGCGGAGAAAAGATTTTACGATGTGCTGATACTCGATGAGATCGTATTTTGCCTTGCGGAAGGCCTGGCCAAATTTGAAGATGTCAAGAATCTCATAGATAAGAGAGATTCGTTAGTGGAAATAATTTTGACCGGCCGGGGTGCAACCGCTGAGTTAATGGAATTGGCGGATTTGGTAACGGAGATGAAAAATATAAAGCATCCGTACGATAAAGGCCAGCAGGCAAGACGGGGGATTGAATATTAAATAGCCCAATCTGTCATTCCCGCGAAAGCGGGAATCCATTAAAACTGATACGTTCCTGGATCCCTGCTTTCGCAGGGATGACAGTACAAATCGGTCAGTTTGAGAAATTAAGATTAACTCATAAAATTGAACGTATAAGGGACCTTTGCTATGAGTCAAAATGTTGCTGCGATTATTTGTGCTGCCGGGGCCAGCAGCCGATTCGGGGGAAAAAGAAAGAAGGCATTTGTCGATGTAGCCGGCAGGGCGGTTTTCTTGCGCAGTGCAGAGCTTTTCTCCAACCGCGACGATGTGAAACAAGTTCTGTTAGGCATAACTTCCGAGGACGAAGAGCTCGTGAGCGTAAAATGGGGCCCGAATCTGAAGTTCTTTGGCGTATCAATCTTCATAGGTGGTGACGAGCGTTTCGATACTGTCAATAAAGGGATCAAGCTTATCAAAGACGAGATCGATCTTATCGCCGTTCACGATGCCTGCCGGTGCTGTGTGACAGAAGAAATCATAAATTCCACTATCGCAGCCGCCGCCAAAAGTGGAGCAGCGATACCTGCCTGCCCGGTTACGGCAACGATTAAACAGGCAAAGGATAATGTTATTACGCAAACTGTCGAGAGAACCGGTCTCTATGAAGCTCAGACGCCGCAGATATTTTCCGCTTCCCTGCTCAGGAAGGCATACGAAAACCTCGACAATCTCGACAAGAGCAAAATCAGCGATGATTCGCAATTAGTCGAAGCGTTGGGTCACAAAGTAACAATTGTGGATACGGACTCTTCGAATATTAAAATTACCCGCCAAAGTGATATTGCCGTTGCCGAAGCCATCCTGAAGTCTCGGCCGAAATCCATACCCAAAGGTCCCATCGGCCCCTATATTGAGGCCCAGTGGTAATAAAATTGATCGTTGCATAGGTAGAAAGTAAGGAGAACTCACAATGAGAGCAGTAACCTGTTTTAAAATGGCTGTTGCTGGGTCAGTATTGTTGATTGTGGCAGCCGGGTGTAATGGACCGGCCGGAACAGGCGTCGGCAAGAAAATGTCACTCGTGTTCGAGACGGATTTTGAGGATGGAAGTCTCGACGACTGGCAGCCTACTGATCCGGAAGCGTGGCGAATTGAAGATGACAGCGGTGGCAAGGTATTAGCTCTGTACAAACAGAGTAACTATAAGCCCGAGGTTAGATCGCCTGTAAATATCAACCTTATCAAGGGCGTGGTTGTGGGAAGCTTTGTGCTGGAATTGAAGATGCATTCTACTACTAAAGATTATGGCCATCGGGATATGTGCCTGTTTTTCGGGCATCAGGATCCATCGCACTTCTATTATGTACACATCGCAAACCAGTCTGATGCCCATGCGAATTCAATATTTATCGTTAACGGCCAGCCTCGCGTTTCAATAGCGAAGAGACGAACCGAAGGTACAAAATGGGACGACGACTGGCATACCGTTCGCGTAGAGCGGGATGTTGAAAAAGGTACGATTGAGGTCTTTTTCGATGATGGGGTTAAGCCAATCATGACTGCCGTCGATGATAACTTCAAGTGGGGCAAAGTTGGAGTCGGCTCATTCGATGACACCGGTCAATTCGACGAGATTCAGCTTCGGGGTCTGAAAAAGTAAGATTTAATGAAGTTTTAAATCAGAATTCTGAATGTATAAAAAAAAGAAAACATCGAGCAACGGTCTGCTACCCGATGTCTTCCGGAGGGGAGAAAAAATCGTTTTATGAACTTTCATATCTTATCGGCACTGGCATAATTACACTTGAACTAAAAATCAACAGATTCACTTCTTAAAGAGTATTCTATTTTTCAGTTGCCTATGCTTTTTTTACGCTCAAAGCAGTTAGAAGTTCGGTTTTTTTTGACTGAGGTGGATATTTCATCCTGGCGTGCTTTGCAATCTGAAAAGGGCAACGGAGACGGATAACAAACATTATCGGCCGGTAAACGTCGATATTGGCCAGAGATCATCAAACTTTCCAGTCCGACCATCAGAATGGGTTGATAAGGATCCTGGAATGTAAGATCGCATGTAGTCTGTTCAATGTGATTTAATAATCTGGAAGGGTGGCAGTAGGGGCAACCCTATGTGGTTGCCCAGGGCGGGCACATGGGCCTGCCCCTACCGGGATGGCTTCTGCCGTATTGACCATCCCCAAAGCCTTCGGCTTTGAGGCTGCCACCCAATCACAGGTAGACAATTTACAAATTCATGTTTGACAAACTACTATTGTTCCATGCCCCTTGCAGATTGCCGCTTGCCATAGAACCGTCCAAAAGGGTAAACTTAACATGAAATGGCGATGGTCTTTTCTCAGGAGCAAAGAAGCTTTTCTATGGAATCCGACCAGGAATTGATTGAATTGGCAAACAAGGGCTATTCCGAAGCCTTCGAGGCCCTCTACCGCCGATACCGGGATTGGGTTTACCGATTGGCCTGGCGATTTACTCACAACAGGGCCGATGCGCTGGATGTCCTTCAGGAGACTTTTATCTATCTGCTGGGTAAGTTCCCCGGTTTTGAGCTTACCTCTGCTATGACGACTTTTCTCTATCCTGTAGTCAGGCATGTTTCCTTAACTATCCGCAGCAAGAGCAGCCGATTTGCATCCGAAGAAGAAGTCCTTGACGAACTGGCCGCCCCCAAATCCGGGGAAAGTGAGCATTACCGTTCGGAACTGGCCGCTGTATTGATTGTATTGCCTGCTGAGCAGCGTGAGGTTCTGTTAATGCGGTTCGTGGACGATATGAGCCTTCAGGAGATCGCTACGGCCCTACAGATTCCCGTCGGGACGGTAAAGTCAAGGCTTCACAATGCCTTATGTGTACTTCGCAAAGACCGCAGGACACGAGACTATTTCCTTGAATGAGCAGCAGAGCCGATCCTCCAAAACTTCTGTTCATAAAGAAAAGGACGAGGACATTTCAGCCGTTTTGTAGTTGACGCCGACAGCAGTCTCTGCTACAATAACCATTAGCATCTATAGCGGAAGCATCTTGTCGAAAAGCAGTTTGTTTCGTTCTGTCAGAAAATTGAAAAGCGAGGTGGTTTTTCTATGCCCGAAAGGCCGGCAGAGGAGGTCGAAACATTATAACGACGGCGAGAAAATCAAGAGTTTTTAGGACAATTCCTTTAATGCTCATCGTGGTGGTGTTCTGCCCCTTTACTTATGGCAAGGTCATATACGTAGACAACGATGCCGTTGGTCTAAATGACGGCTCATCATGGCAGAATGCTTATAATTTTCTCCAGGATGCGCTGGCCGATGCCGAGACTACCATAAAACCAGTTGAAATCCGCGTAGCGCATGGTATTTACAAGCCAGATCAAGGAGTAATTCAAACACTTGGCGACTGTACTGCCACATTCCGACTCATTAATGGTGTAACTATCAAAGGAGGTTATGCAGGTGCAGTGGAACCAAATACAATCGATATTGAACTATACGAAACTATCCTGAGCGGTGATCTTAGCAGAAACTATATAGATGTAAATGATTCTGGTGATTTGCATGATACACCATACCGATATGACTATAGTTGGCATGTAGTAACAGGCAGCAATACTGATGAAACCGCTGTTCTTGATGGATTTACAATTACCGGCGGATATATTTGGGTGGTTGCATATAACTTAGGTGGACCGCCAACTGGCGGTGCCGGAATGTTAATTTCATCAGGAAGCCCAACACTAATCGATTGTACATTCACTGATAATGAAACCGGCAACGCCGGTGGAGGATTACTAATCTATGATGACAGTAATCCTACGTTGCTCAACTGCAAATTTACAAGAAACTATGCCGGATCGGGGGGTGGATTATTTAGCTCAACAAGCAGTCCAACACTTATCAATTGTATATTTAGTGATAATTATGCCCAGCATCAAGGTGGTGGAATTTATAACGTCAGTGGAAATCCAATCTTGACCAACTGTACATTCAGACGTAACTCGACATATGGATCAAGAAATAAGGGCGGTGGGATGTACAATAGAAATAGCAGCATTGTGCTTACCAATTGCACGTTCATTGAAAACTCGGCAGCTACTGGTGGAGGAATGTTCAACAAAGACTGTAACACTGAGCTAAACATGTGCGAGTTCGGAGGGAATACCGCTTCAAGTTATAGTGGTGCTGTCTCAAACAGTGGTCAACTGATTGTGAAAGGATGCGTTTTTAAGGAAAACTATCCAGGAGCCGTAGAGGATGGCGGCAGCCCAATCGGTCCCATATTTACAGACTGCACCTTCAGTGGAAACTCGTCTCCATATGACGGTGGAGCTGTGTGTGTCTATATGGCGACATTCAGTCACTGTCTCTTCGCTGGAAACAGGTCATTAGGAGAACACAGCACAGGCGGAGCTGTATATAGCTTTTCAACTGCAACATTTAACAACTGCACCTTCAGCAATAACTGGGCAGATTCCAGGCGTGCTATATACTGCAGCGGTATAGCAAACGTGAACAATTGCATATTCTGGGGATCCAAGGATCAAATACGTGCTCATAATTCTTATCAATTTCTTGTGGATTATTCTGACACCCAGGGCGGATGGACGTGGCCAGGTGAGGGTAATATCGATGCTGATCCGTGTTTTGCTGATCCTGGCTATTGGGCTGATGCGGATGACCCGAATATTGTTGATGAGCCTAATGATCCCAACGCCGTCTGGGTAGATGGCGATTATCACTTGAAGTCTCAGGCCGGCAGATGGAAACCGGATAGCGAAAGCTGGATTCAGGATGATGTAACGAGCCCCTGTATCGATGCCGGCGATCCGAACAGTCCCATCGGCCACGAGCCGTTCCCGAACGGCGGCATTATTAATATGGGCGCCTACGGCGGAACAGCCGAAGCAAGTAAATCATACTTCGGCAAGCCGGTCTGCGAAACCATCATCGCAGGCGATATAAACGGTGACTGCAAAGTTGACTTCGATGATCTTATGATCTTAATGGCCCATTGGCTCGGCGACTATACGGCCCAGGATTAAAACCAACACGGCAGGACTATCCGTAGCTTTGGCGGAAAGCCGAGTAGATTTACGATTGAGGATTTTGGATTTCCATTTTTCCAGCGTAATCCTCGAAATCAGCGGTTTATGAAAACGATTATCCACAGCACGCATTACGCAATACTCTCTACGCAATACGAACAAAGACCGCCGTCTCATGGAGACCTTGCAATTTACTATTTACGACCACAGTGGGATACCCCACGTGGTGTCCCATTTAGTATTGACTATTGCTCTGCATTCTCAGCATCCTCCTTGGCAGAATAATGAATGCCGTGTAATGGAGATTTATTTTAAATATGCCCGCTATTTAGGGTGGCGGTTCGTATAATACTTAACGAAATGAATATTGAGCATAGAAGACAGGATAAACAATGTAAGTTGATTGATGAATTTGAGAATAAGTCATGGATTCCCGCCTTCGCGGGAATGACAAACAACAAATATCAGTGTCAATTAGTGTAAATCCTGTCTAAAAAGAAATGCTTTTTGAAAAAACAAAGCCAATGTTAATATAGGCAAAATAATATTAAGTCAGTAATAGTAAGGATTTATGGAGATTATATTGATTATTGGCGGTTTTGGGCAGCAAAAAACAAAGCCAAACAAAGCCAATCTTAGTTAGCCCCCAGATTTTCTGGGGGTCGAAAAACCAGTTTGAAAAAACAAAGCCAATTTTCAAATGGCTAAAATGAGCTTAAGTATCTATATGAAAGGTGATTATGAAGAATTTTATGCTTTGAGACGGCGAAAAAACAAAGCCAAACAAAGCCAATTACACTCTCCCGGACCGCCTTAAAGAGTGAGAAAAAGAGAAAAATCGTTAGGAACACCTCCTTATTAGAAGGATGAAACAGAAATCTTTGATTTTGGATGGCATTCGGAGTAGACGCGACGTTGGTTTTCTGATAGAATCTCCACGGGTTTGCTATAATGTTACCACTTGATAAGCCTTGTTTAGGTCAGTATATGGAAAGGATTAAGGAGCTTTTATGCGGTTTGTTTTAGTCGATAGCTTATTTGAAGTAAGAAGCAACTTTTTACCTCTGGCGCTGGGCCGCCCGCTATGGGAGCTTCGAGTCGGCACCAGTTCGCTGGCAGAGAAGCTGGCTGCAAAAGTCCAGCCGGATGATACCGCGTATTTTGTACCTGATTATATGGCAGATGTTTATCGAGCGCAAGTCGGTAAACCTGTAAATGATATGGCCGCTTTGGCCGGAAAAGATTTAATTCTTGTCAATCCCGTCGTTAAGGCGGAGAGTTTTAAGGTTCCGGCAAAAGGCGCCAGTGAGATTGGCCTGAATGAGCAGGGAATGGTTATCTATGCCCGGATAAGCAAAGGCGATGTCAAACGGCTGCCCTCAGACGATATCGAGACTTTTATTGCCTCGGCCAAAGCGAAATTGCCGAATGTTTCGTGCAAAATCCAGGTATGGAATTATACATGGGATCTCGTATTGGCCAATGGTGAGCAGATAACGGCTGAGTTTGCGGCGGCGGGGCGCAGCGGATTCGAAGGGTCGCTGGAAGATCCCGTAGCTGTTCGGGGCAGCAAGAAAGATGTCTATGTGGCGCCCGGGGTGAAGGTGCATCCGATGGTGACAATCGATGCCGAGCACGGCCCGGTTTATATCGACGAGGGTGCGGAAATACTGCCTTTTACCCGAATTGAGGGCCCTTGCTACATCGGGAAAGATTCAATTCTCTTAGGCGCGAACTGTCGTGAGGGCAATTCGATAGGGCCTTGCTGCCGAATCGGAGGCGAGGTCGAAGAGTCAATCATACACGGATATTCCAACAAGTACCATGATGGATTTCTCGGCCACAGCTACGTCGGCGAGTGGGTGAACCTGGGAGCCCTGACGACCAACAGCGATCTTAAGAACGACTACTCGAGCGTCTCGGTCATGCTGGATGGGCAGCGGCCCATTGATACCGGCTCGACCAAAGTTGGTTCGTTGATTGGGGACCATGTGAAAACATCGATCGGTACTCTTTTGAATACGGGTTCATATGTTGGGGCGATGGCGCTTATCATGGCGACGGGCAAACCGCTGCCGAAGCACATACCGTCATTCGGCTGGTTCATAGAGGGAATTGTGACCAAGGGTTTCGGCAAAGGCAGACTGTACGAAACGGCTAAAACAGCCATGAGCCGCCGCAAGTGCGAATGGACCCCGGCAATGGAAGCAATGTGGAATGCGGTTTTTGAAATGACAGCGCCTGTGCGGAAAAAAGCAATTAAAAAGGGCCGCAGAACGCTGTTAAAGTAGACTTAAATATAAGACAGGAGAATAATCAATGACGACAGTAGAAGAACGAGTCAAGGCGGTTACCGCCAATATCTTAAAACTGCATCTGGATGAAATCAAGATGGAGCACAATTTCACAGCCGATTTAGGCGCCGAGAGCGTGCAGTCGATTGAACTCGTCGCGATGTTTGAAGAAGAGTTCGGCATCGAGATGGACGAGGATGCAGCACTTTCCGTTGAAACGGTCGGCGACGCGGTAAACTTCATTACCGCTGTTTGTAAGGAGCAGGGTGTCGATGTAGATGAGTGACAGGTTGTAACACAAAAAAGAAAGGACTTTTAATGAGTAAAGTCAAAAAGAAACATCCTCTTGTTGATGCGAAGAGGCCGAATTTGTTGGAAGATATCTTTCCATATAGTATGCCCCCGCGGATTCGTCTGGAAGGCTCGGCGATCGAGTACATCGACGGCGAGCCGGTGGAGTTCGATTTCGGGGCCGTCAAGGACAGACCTATCCTGATTACCGATACGACGTTTCGTGACGGGCAGCAGGCCCGGCCTCCATATACAATTGATCAAATGGTCCGAATTTACGATTTGATGTCGAAGCTGAGCGGACCGAACGGCGTGATCCGGCAGACGGAGTTCTTCCTGTATACGAAGAACGACCGCGAAACGCTGGAGCGATGCCAGGGGCTGGGGCACAAATACCCCGAATGCACCGGCTGGATTCGTGCCGTCAAGGGCGACTTTCGTCTCGTGAAAGAGGCCGGCCTCAAAGAGACGGGTATGCTAACAAGCTGCTCGGATTATCATATCTTTCATAAGTTGAAATTCCGCAGCAGGAAAGAGTGTATCGAAAGCTATTGCGAGGTTGTCGACGCGGCTTTTGAGGCAGGTGTACGCCCGCGTTGTCATCTGGAAGATTTGACTCGTGCCGACATCGAGGGATTTGTGCTGCCGTTCGTGGACAGGCTGATGGAGATGAGCCGGCAGGTGCCGGAAGAGCTGTCCGTGAAGATTCGGCTGTGTGATACGATGGGCTATGGCGTGAGCTATCCGAACGCCGAGCTGCCGCGGAGTATCCCCAAGCTGATTTACAAGCTCAACCGCGAGTGCGGCGTGCCGAGCGACCGGTTGGAATGGCACGGGCACAATGATTTCCACAAAGTTCATGTCAATGCGGCGACGGCATGGCTGTACGGCTGTGATTTTATCAATACGACGCTCTTCGGATTCGGCGAGCGGACCGGCAATCCTCCGCTGGAAGGAGCGATTTTCGAGTATATCGCGCTGAAAGGCGACCTCTGCGGGATCGACACAATGGCAATCACCGAACTGGCTGACTACATGCGGTCGATCGGACTGCCCATTCCGGATAATTTTCCGTTCGCGGGCCGGGCGTTCAACACGACCCGTGCCGGAATTCATGCCGGGGGCCTTCGTCAGGACGAGCAGATATACAATATTTTCGATACGGCAGGACTGCTCGGCCGGCCGCCCCGAGTGGCCATTACCGACAAGAGCGGTGCAGATGGCGTGGCTCACTGGCTCAACGAGTTCTTTGGCCTTAAGGCCGACGACCGGATAAGCAAAATAAGAGTCCACAAATTAGCCCGCTGGGTCATCGACCAGTACGACGTGGAAGGCCGGCTTACGGCCATCAGCGACCAGGAGCTTGAGGTTAAAGCCAAAGAGCTTTACCCGGACTATTGGGAAAAGTATAAAAGCGGGAAATAGAATAAATTTTCGATTTGCGATTTGCGGTTGGCGATTTTGAAAGCGTCATTCGTAATTCGGCAATCGGCAATAACATCGATAGTGTCAATCGTTCTTCGCCGCAGTCTTAGGATCGGCCTGGAAATCTCTATATACACATCTATAGAGTCCTATAAATGCTGGAGAAGCCCCAGTTTTACTTCTTTTCCGGGTTAGAAGAGCAATATCATGGTAGAAGGTCACGTCCCAGGCGGGTCGTTAGTGTTTTCCAATATGTCACCGAACTGCCGATGATAAGGATTAAGGTGCGAGTCGTAAACGAGTTAAGAAGCGGTTTTAACGGGAGATTCCTGAATTATAATTAGCTGTGGGACCGAAAGTGGCCGAAAAAGGAAAAAGATGGAAAATACAGGAAGAATTTGTTAATATAGAAGATTTAAGGGTTTTGGGAATGCTGTCAGCCGATTTAAATAGGCAATTCCGCATCACATTAGCCGCACGAGCGGTTGGGAAAATCGGGGATATAGTCCGTATAAGCCCTGAATGCCGCGATAGTGACACAAGGAGAAATCAAGCGCGATTAGTTATGGTAAAATAACTATCATCTTTGGCGAAAGGACCGGGTAAATATGAAAGATATTAAGCAGCGTTGGTGCTGTTTCTTAATGATGGTTTGTATGGTCGTCTTTGGGACTACGCAATCCAGCATGGGATTGGTGGTGAGCGAGGTTATGTATCACCCGGCCGATGCGGGAGAAACGCTTGAGTTCATTGAATTGTACAACAACCGGCAGGTATTCGAAGACCTCACCGGTTATGCATTCACAAACGGTATTCAGTATGTATTCGAACCTGGGACGATCATTAATTCCGGTGAGTATCTGGTTGTAGCTCGCGATCCTGCTGCTCTCCAGGCGGCATACCTAATCAGCAATGTGCTGGGCCCTTTCACCGGCCGGCTTGGCAACGATGGCGAACGTATCGATCTGTCCAACAACAACGGTGAGATTATCATCTCGCTGCGATACGACGACGAAAGGCCCTGGCCGGTCTCGCCCGATGGAGCAGGGCACTCGCTGATTCTCGCCAGGCAGAGCGGCGATCCGCAGGAGGCGTCAACCTGGTCGCCCAGCTTGCTTATCGGCGGCACGCCGGGCAGTGCAGACGAGATTCAGACTGGCGGCTCCGAAGACCCGACACAGGTGACACTTGTGGATTTAGGCCACCCCGGGCGATATTTCAAGGGAACGCAGGAACCATCGCTGGGTCCCGACGGCCAAGCCGCCACGATCTGGACGGAGCTTGCATTCAATGATGATCCCGTTAGAACAGGATGGCTCGATGGTCCCAGTGGGTATGGATACAGCAATGATCCCGGCGAGCTGCAGTTAATCGGAACTCAATTGAACGACATGCGGGGAAACTACATTTCCGTGTATGCACGTCTGCGGTTTACACTCTTAGCAGAGCAGATAGACGGCGTGTCTGACTTGCAGGCTGAGGTTTACTATGACGATGCTTTCGTATTGTATCTGAACGGTGTGCGCGTAGCGGACTCCGGGGACATCTCCGGCAATCCGCCGCTATTCGACCAGGGTGGTGGACAGGCTACCGATGACCAGGTCGCTAATGTGAACCTGTCCAATCAGATAAACCTGCTGGTTCCAGGCACTAATGTCCTGGCCATCCAGATTCATAATGCAACCCTCTCCAGCAGCTCCGATTGTGTTGGAACGCCGATCCTCCGTGCAGTTATCGAAGCGCACAAAGGTGCCGTTGACCCAAGTGCCCGTGTTGTAATCAACGAGGTGCTGGCCAACAGTGACACAGCCACCGGGGCCGACCGTATTGAGCTGTACAACCCGGGCCCGACCTCGGTTGATCTTAGCAGCGTTTATCTGAGCGACGATGAGGCTGAGCTGCTAAAGTACAAGATTCCGGATGGTGTCGTGCTGGAAGCAGGCGATTTCCGGGCGATCAGTGAAGGCGAGTTCGGATTCGGATTGTCGGCTTCCGGCGAGACAATTTATGTGACGGCTGCCACTGATGAGACAGTACCCCTACCGGTTCGCGTGCTGGACGCGGTGAGTTATGGTGCAATGGAGCCGGAAGTGACGTTCGGGCGATTACCGGACGGGTCCGACTCTTTCTGCTTCCTGACTTCGGCAACGTTTGGCGGGCCAAACGCCCGGCCGGCGATAAACGACATCGTAATAAACGAAATTATGTATCATCACGGCACGCGGGACGAACGCTACGAGTATATCGAGCTGTATAATCGCGGCACCGGCACGGTCTCACTTGCGGGCTGGACTTTCACCGACGGCATTACCTACACATTCGAGACCGGCACGGAAATACGGCCGGACTCGTATATTGTGGTGGCAAAGGACCCGGACTATATCGCGGGTGTTTATGACAATCTTAATATCGGTTCGAATCTTCTCGGGCCCTATACGGGTGGGCTCGATGATCACAGCGAGCGTATCCGGCTGTCGTATCCGTATAACGACGTGGATCCGCTCAGCGGCGACGTCGAAGTACTAATGATTACGGCCGATGAGGTGACTTATTACGACGGAGGCCGGTGGCCGAGCTGGGCCGACGGCCAGGGAGCAAGCCTGGAGCTGCGCGATCCTGACAGCGACAACGGAACACCTAACGCCTGGGCCGACAGCGACGAGAGCGGCAAAACCGGATGGGAACAGTTCTCGTTTACCATCAGCGGAAATGATAACAGGTACTCTCACAGTCGTGTCGGAACATTCGATTTAATTCTCCTCAATCGCGGTGAGGTGCTAATCGACGACCTCGAACTGAATATCGGCGGTACGAGCCGCCTTGACAACGACGGCTTCGAGAGTGGCGAGTCCGGTTGGCGGATTCTCGGCAATCACGTTCGCTCTTTCGTGACTACTGAAGATCGCCGTTCCGGTGCTCGGTCACTGCACCTGATTTCGACCGGGCACGGCGACCCCGGGGCAAATAGAATCAATCAGTCAATTAGCAGTGTTAGTGCGAGTACGGTGACGTTTAGCGGCTGGGCCCGGTGGCTGCGTGGAACCCGGTTTCTTCTGTTGCGAACGACGAGCGACCGTTCGCCCACTCAACCGCCCCGGCCGGCTCATTCTTTCGAGCTGACAATGCCCCTGAACCTGGGCACGCCGGGCAGGCAAAACACGGCGTTTTTGTCCAATCGGGGACCCGACATTCTCGACGTGAAGCATGCGCCCGTTCTGCCGGCCAGTGGTGAGCCGATTATCGTTACAGCCCGCGTTGCCGACAACGACGGCGTGAGAACAGTTACTCTGTTCTATCGCTCAGAAGGCAGCGGAATACTCAGAAGTATGCCTATGGTCGACAACGGTTCCGGCTATGATTCGATTGGTGGAGATGGAATCTATACGGCTTCGATTCCGGGTGCTTCCAGCGGCACAATGCGGGCGTTTTATATCGAGGCTTCCGACGGTTCGGCGTCAACCCGGTTTCCGACTAAACTGGATCCGTCGGCGGATGTGCCGGACCGAACCTGCCTGGTTCGCGTAGGAGATTCTCGGCCGAATACCAGCTTAGCGACATACCGAATCTGGCTGTCCGATGATGTAATCAGCACGTTTCGTTCGCGTGCCAATCTCTCGAACGAACTGATGGATTGCACGTTCGTCTACAACAACAGCGAGGTTTTCTACAATGTCGGCATCCGCTTCCGCGGCAGCCCGTTTCTCCGCAGTGGGGCGGGCCGCGATCCTCGCGGCCGCTACGCCTACCGTATCAATTTTAATCCGGACCGGAAATTCCGCGGCCTTGAGGAAATAAATCTCGACAACACCGAGGGGGGCAACCGCGGCCCGCTCCAGGAACGCGTATCATACTGGTTCTATCAGCAGATGGGCCTGCAGTTCTCGACGCAGGAGTATGTGCGGCCGATTATCAACGGGAACGCCCACTCTAACTACGAGGACGTCCAGAAGATCGACGGCGACTATATTCGTGGATGGTTTCCTAACGATACTGAGGGTTACATTCATAAGATAGACGACTACTTCGAGTACACGGCTGATGGTACGGGATTCTCGAACTATGATGAAGGCTTGAAATACGACTCAAGTCACCCGCGGCTCAAGGAGACATATCGCTGGGGATTCGAAAAACGGTCGCATCGCGAGAACGACAACTGGGACCATCTTTTGGATTTCGCCGCTGCGTTTAATACACCTTCAAGCAGTACATTGTATGAGAGTAACATCGAATCGGTCATTCACCCTGAATACATGGCAAGGGTCCTGGCGATCCGCCACGCCGTTGGTGACTGGGACAGCTACGGATACCGCCGAGGCAAGAATAACTTTTTCTACTATGCCCTGCCGGAGGGTAAATGGTATCTGCTGCCATGGGACATAGACTTTACGCTCGGGTCGGGCGATGGAGCCAACACTGACCTGTTCTCCTTGAACGCCGGTCAATTCCCGGAAGTCAATCAGTTTATAAACTATCCCAAGTACGAGAGGATGTACCTGCAGGCGTTCGCGGAGTTGGTGAACGGCCCATGGCAAACCTCGTACGGGACGGCCAACCCGCCGACGGACTTCGATAAGTTTCTGGATGACGCGGCTAATGTTTTATCCGCCAATGGTCAAGACAGCGGCCGAAGGGACTCTATCAAACGGTTCGTACGAGACCGCCGAAGCTATATCTTAACGCAGATCCCGTATTCTCTGACCTTCGAGATAACGACCAACAGCGGGGCCGATTTCTTTACATCGGCATCGGCGGTAACGATCAAAGGTGTTGCCCCGATAGAGGTAGCGGGGATTTCGGTCAACGGCACATCCCTGCCGGTAGAATTTTCGGGCAGCAGCGTGTTCGAAGTGGATGTCGAAATCGCAGAAGGGGCGAATCTGCTCAATGTTCAGGGCCTCAACGGTGTTGGAAATCCCGTAACCGGTGCTGCGGATTCCATTACGGTAACCCGCATCATGCCTTGTGTGATTACCTCGGTAACACCTAATCAGGTGTATAATGATGGTACGGTACAGTTTACGATAAACGGAAGCGGCTTTGAGCCGGGATCGGCCACCTCAGTGGCGCTAACCCTACTCTCGGAAGAGGTCGGTTTTGATGCCCTTTACGTCCAGAGCACTCAGGCCTTTGACCGAATTGACGCAGCGACACTTCTGCTGGATGATACGGCTCGCGGTGTTGGCAATCCCATCCATGCAGTTCATGAATGGATCAACCTCTGGAATACGGGTAGTCATGGGTTATTCACCTCCAACGAATATAGATTCGCACCGCCGTTCCAAAGGGGTGCCGACAATTTCGCTGTGCGATTTACGGGTTATGTTTATGCTCCTTCTCCGTCAGAGCGGTATTTCGGCGTGAATTGTGACGATGGATTCAGCTTGTGGATAGACGGCCAGCTTGTCGGGGAATATGCGGATCCTCATAATCCGGCGACAACTGACGTGACGCAAAATCGAACAGACGGCACGATGACCTTCGACTTTCCGGCAGCGGGAAGTTATTATTTAGTCCTCGATTACTATGAAAATAACGCGGGAGAAGAAATCGAGTTCTTCCAGACAAACTCCAACGGTGCTGATCGGCGGCTGATTAACATTGACTCCGAGCTGGTTGTATTCCGGGACAACGACACGAGAATTGACGCGACCAACATTGTGGTTGTGGACGAGAACACGATCACCTGCCAGATCGATCTGGATGGCGCCGAGCCTGGGGCATGGAATGTCGTTGTAACGCCGGAGTATGGCGATACCGCACGGTGCGTTTTGGTAGGCGCAGTGCAGATCATCAGCCAATAAGCTTGTACAGTAGAGTGACGCTCCTGTCGAGCGAGTTGCTTAAATCAAGGCTTGTCCCGTTTAGAAATATTGTTCTATTTCTAAGGGGCTTTAATGACTTTCTGTTCTTTGAAGATTTTGCCGGTCATGTAATCTGTGAAGGTTACCTTGACCGTTAATGGTTCTTCCATGCTCTCAATTTGGTCGGCTACGTCGAATGTCAATCTGTAGTTGATGGTTACCATCGTTGCGAACCAGAGCTTTTTTAGCTCACCCGGCTCTACTTTCCACTCACCGAGCAGGGCTTGGCCGTTCGTTTTGTTCAGATCCCATAGCTGGACGTCCACGGTGCCGGTTACCTTTATCGTGTCGCCCTGTTCATCGACCGGCTGTATATAGACAATCAGCTTTTCCTTCTTACCATCATCGTCTTTGTCGAAGAAGCCTGTATACCTGCCAATCTTGACACTCTCAAGCCGATTGAGGTTTTCGAGCTTTACTTCTTCGGGCAACCCGGACAGGACCTGTACTTGTTGCTTGAGCTGCTTGTTCTCGCTCTCGGACTGTTCGATTTGCTTTTGTAGCTGTGTTTTCTCCTGCGTCAATTGTTCTATCTGCACAGCCGGCGATTCTTTATCATTAGGAGTTGCACAACCAGTGAGCGGAAAAATCAAAAAGCAAAAAGCAAAAAGCAAAATTAACGAAGTCATTATCGCTTTACGATTATTTCGCAATTTTGATTTTTTGTATTTAATTTTTAATATTGGACATTGGGCATTCATTATTCTTGCTCCGGTTCCTGGTCCCTGACGATTTCGGGCGCCTTTTGCAGTATCCTGTCGGCCAAACCGTATTCGATCGCTTCGGCAGCGTCAAGCCAGAGATTCCGGTCACAGTCTTTTTCGACTTTCTCGGTGCTTTGGCCCGTATGCTGGGCCAATATATCGTAAAGGCGAGCACGCAGCCGTAATATTTCTTTTGCTTCGATTTCCAGGTCGGTAGCCGGTCCGATCAATTGCCCTGAGATCAGCGGCTGATGAAGAAGAACTCGGTTGCTGGCCAGCAGGAACCGCTTACCCGAATGGCCGCCGGCCAATAACACCGCTGCCATACTTGCCGCTTGCCCGACGCAATACGTCGCTACTTCGCAGCGTAAAAACTGCATCGTATCATAGATGGCAAGCCCCGCCGTGATCGCGCCGCCGGGCGAATTAATATAAAAGTGAATGTCCTTCTTCACATCTTCATTGCTCAGGAAGAGCATCTGGGCGATTGTTAAATTAGCAGTAGCATCATCAATCGGCCCGCCGAGAAAGATGATTCTGTCTTTCAACAATCTTGAATAAATATCGTAGGCACGTTCCGTTCGGCCACTTTTCTCAATGACTATTGGCACCAGATTCTGATTTAAGCTCATGTTTAATTTCCCCGTATTACGTTTTTACTTCTTGTCTTTCTCGTCTTTGTTTTCTTTATCCTCTTCTTCTTTTAGCACTTCATCGATAAGGCCGTATTCGTGAGCCTCATCGGCAGTCATATACCTGTCTCTTTCAGTCTCAGCGGCGATTTTTTCGACCGGCTGCCCGGAATGTTTTGCGAGCAGTTCATTTATCATGGCTTTAGCCTTGAGTATCTCTTCGGCCTGTATCTTGATGTCGGCTGCCTGGCCGCTAACTCCACCCCATGGCTGGTGCAGCATGACTTTGGCGTGGGAAAGGGCGTGCCGTTTGCCTTTTGTTCCGGCTGCCAGTATTATGGCGGCTCCGGATTGTGCTCTGCCGATGCAATAGGTTGCAATCGGAGAGCTGACAAACCGCATAGTATCGTAAATTGCCATTGTATCGTCCACGCTGCCGCCGGGAGAATTGACGTACAAGCTGATTTCGCTGCTGCGCTTAAGGTTGTCAAGATACAGCATTTTCATGATGACTTCGGCCGCTCTTTGATATGATATTTCCCCTATCAAAAAGACGATGCGGTTTTCCAGCAGCATATCGTCCAGGCTCATCTGGCGATAGCGTTGATACTGGCCGTGTTGATTGTAAACGTCCATATTTGTGGTCTCCATTTTGCAATGATTAGCTAAGTGGAATCCGTTCGTAATATGTTGTGCTCGATGCTCGATAGACATTCATTACTCCCTTAACTTAGCCGACATTATATATTTTCAGGATTGTTTTTCCTCAGGTTCGGCTGATTTTTTAGCTACTTTTTTAGTAGCTTTTTTTACTGGTTTCTTAGCTTTTTTAGCTTTGTTAGCTTTCTCAGGCTTTTTCTCGGTTATTACCGCCGTTTCGAGCAGTTTAGCAATGCATTTATCCTGGCGTACCTCCAAAGATAGCTGGGCTAACGAGCCGTTGCGTTCCATATCGTCTCTCATCCTCTCGGGCCGCTGTCCTCCCTTCATGGCTAATTGAGCGATATGGCCGTTGATTTCTTCTTCGCTCACGTCAATCTCGAGCTTATCGGCAATTTTATCCATAATGAAGAAAGTTTTTACCTGTTGTTCGGCCTGCTGTTCACTGCCGGCCTGAAGCTGCTCTACCTGCTCGCCGATCTGCTCGCGGGAAAGTCCCCGCATGAGCAAATTTGTATATTGTCTTTGCAGCACACTGCTGGCCTGCTCGGCAACAACATTTACCGGCAGGTCTAAATCGGTTTTGTCGAGCAGATACTCGAAAATCTGCTCGGTCATCTCCGTTCGGCCTTGTGTTTCCAGTCGGCCATGGAGGGTATCATGGATTTTTTCCCGCAGTTCATCTTTATCTTCGACGCCGTACCGCTTTAGGAGGTTTTCGTCCAGCTCAGCAGGTTTTAGCCATTTAATATCTTTGATGCTTATCTGGATATCCACCTTTTTGCCGCGATATTCTTCTCTGAAAAAAGTCTTCGGTACTTCTACGCTCGTTTCTTTGGCTTGACCCGCCTTGGTCCCGACCAGCAGCTCATCGAGCTTCTCAACGGGTATTTCCCCGACAAAACCATTCTGTCTTACATATATCTCGACGTTGTCCAGTTTCTGTTCTTCTTCAATTCCATCTATTTTAAGAACCGCATCGGCAATAATCTGGTCATCAAGCTCGACAGAACCTTCTTCTCGCGGCGTCCATACACCGGACCATCTCTGCATCTGCTCAATCTCTCTGTCGATTTGCTCGTCCGTAACCTCGAGCTTTGTCCTGGTAACCGGAATGCCTTCGAGCTTCGGCAGGTCGAATTCCGGACGTACTTCAACCTCGAAATCAAACGTTAGCGAGCCTTCGGCAGGCAATTCGATATTTTCAAAGTCAATGTCCGGCTCGCCGATGGTTTGCAGCTTGTTTTCCTCAATCGCCGACTTGCCCGAATCGGCCAATAAGGTCAATTTTATTTGCTCTGTTGTCTCTTTGCCGAATCTCTTCTCGAGGAGCCGGCGGGGTGCTCGACCTTTTCTAAAGCCCGGCACAAGGGCTTCTTTACCCAGGTCCTCATATTGTTTGTCTATGGCCTTTTTGATTTTCTCTTCAATTATTTCTATGGTGACTTTCTTTTTGCAGGGGCCCGCTTCTTCGATAGTCACTATATCTTTCGGCCCCGGAGATTCTTCTTCCTTTAGTGCTTCGGGTTGTTCTTCCTTCAGCTCAGTAGTTTCTTCTTCCTTCTGTGCTTCGGGTTGCTCTTCCTTCAGCTCAGTAGTTTCTTCTTCCGTCATTGCTTCGGATTTTTCTTCGTCAGCCATTTCCATGCTCCCTACGGTTTTGTAAAACCTTAAATCAATAAACAAAAAAGGCATCAGGGAAACAATTCCCTTAGCCCGGTCTTCGTGATTTTCAATCCTGCGCCTATCAGCAGCACAAATTCATACCTGACAGGTGCCGGACCTAAACGTATCGGAGACCAATGCCAAACTACATTTAGCCGGTGACTCGCCGATACTATTTAGCCATTGGTATTTAGCCGTCGTTTTAGCAAAAGAGGGTTTAATACAACTTCAGTCGTGTAAAACCGCTCAAACGACTAAATACTATCGACCAACGACCCAAACAAAGCGGGCGATGAGATTTGAACTCACGACATTCACGTTGGCAACGTGACGCTCTACCACTGAGCTACGCCCGCATATTCGTATCGCGTAATTTATATCCCGGATTCCGAGTTTACGCTACGATTAACGCGATATTTTTATCGAATTATAGGTGTTTTTATCGTATATGCAAGGGCTTTTTTTACAAATTTTTGGTATTTATATTGGAAAAATGGCCGCCGAACGATGATTAGCACTTGATGAAAGACCCGCAATATCTCGCCGCTGCTGCATACGAAAACGGCCTTCAAAAATCTTAAAAACGTATTTTTTAAGAAGATTCAGTTGCGGCTGCCTTTCACGGATATGGTATAATATTCATTGCCGACAACCGGGATATCATTGTGCCGCTCATATAAAGAAGAATTGAGGAAGAGATGGCTGAGAAAATATTTGAAGAATATCCCAGGACAAGCGAAAAGCGGATCTATGTGCTTCTGTTTTTATTGATACTGCTTGGGCTATTAGTAATTATTTTTGCCACTAATACAACAACGGAACCAAAGTCCGTTTTTGCAATGCAGGACAAGGAGGCTGATACCAATCAGACGGCCACGGAGCCGAACCTGCCACCCGAACAAAAGCCGGGAGATCCGAACGAAAAGAAACCGCTGCGTCCCGTCCACAAGCATCCGGCCTTTGCCGAACGCGTTGAAGAGCGGGCAAGAATGGTTAGCCGGCAAATCGAGGCGCGGGCCGTCAAGGACCCCAACGTCCTCAAAGCGATGCGAGTTGTGCCCCGGCACGTTTTCGTCCGATCGACAGAGCAGCGTTATGCCTACGCCGACCGCCCGCTGCCAATTGATTATGACCAGACCATCAGCCAGCCGTACATCGTGGCCTTTATGACCGAGGCCCTGAATCTCGATCCGAATTCGGTCGTTCTGGAGATCGGCACCGGCTCGGGCTACCAGGCCGCGGTCTGCGCCGAGATTGCACAGCAGGTTTATACCATCGAGATTGTCGAAGAACTTGCCGTTAGCGCGAAAAAGCTCCTGAAGAAGCTTGGCTACCCGAACGTGTTCGCCAGGGCGGGCGATGGATTTTTCGGCTGGCCGGAGCATGCCCCGTTCGATGCGATAATCGGCACGGCCGCCGCCGGACGTATCCCTGAGCCGCTGATTGAGCAGCTCAAGCCGGGAGGCCGAATGATATTGCCTTACGGCAGTCCGAGAGGCTTTCAGTATCTGGTCCTGATCACAAAGGACAAAGAGGGCAATTTAAAAAGTGAAAATGTGATGCCCGTCCGGTTCGTCCCCATGACCGGCGAAGTGCAAAAAACCAAAGAATAGCTTCTCCGGAGAGTACGATTCAGCAGGTCAAGTGCAGGGCACTGGCGACGTTTTCGCCTTTCTCGGCTAATTCATTGAACCTTGCCACGGCCTTGTTTGTATTCGCTGTGAACAGTTCGATACCGTGTTCACGCAGAACCTGGCCGATGTCTTCCGAAATCTTCATAAGTCTCGATGCCCCGCAGCCGACTACCAGAATCGAAGGCTTAGCAGCGATTACAGACTGCAAATCTTCCACAGCCAGCAAATGCCCTTGTTTTCTCCACCAATTAACCTGGACTGAATCGCCAAGGATTAGGCAATCGCTGTTATACGCCGTCCCGTCAATCACGATTTTCCCGAATTGGTATGAGTCAATATGCATCTTCGCAATCCACTTTCCACTCTTCATAAGTTTACACATGACATTATTTTTTATGCATATCAAGGAAAGCTTAATGTATTTATAAAACTTACCATCTTGCTTTTAAGCTGTAAATATGCTATCAGTGCTAATCTTTTTATCCCGGACTTGGACAGCTTTTATGGACCCAAAGAAGACAGGCACTTTAGCAATACTCGGAGCCAGCTTGATGTGGGCTTTTGAGCCTATTTTTGCAAAACTGGCTTATGCAAACTCGGACTTTCTTCAGACTTCCGCTATCAGGGCGATAGGTGTTGTTGTGGTTGCCATTTTGTACGTTATTTTAAGAGGTCGGAGAAATCTCAAAGTCACCCGCAAGCAGTTCTCAAAATTGATTTATGTTGCGTTGGCAGGAACGATAATCGGGGATCTTGTATATTTCTATGCTTTGACAAGAGTACCCGTGCTTAATGCCGTCTTGATAGCCCATATGCAACCGATATTCATTGTTCTGATAGGATTCTTCTTTCTAAAAGAAGACAAGCTGACGAAGTTCGATTACATAGGTATAGGTACCATGATAATCGCCGGGGTACTTGTGACAACTCAGACATTGGAGAATCTGTCTGCCGTGAAGTTGGGGACCGCAGGAGATGTTTATGTGTTGTTCGCGACCGTCGCCTGGGCCACAACCACCATAGTAGTAAGAAAATATCTGCGTGATCTTGACGCCGGCGTTGTGACCTTTTACAGATATTTAATCGCTTCGGCAGTGTTCATTGTGTATTTGTCGTTTCACTCGTCGCTGGTTCTGTCCAACATCTATCAAATTCTGGTTGGCGTTATTGTTGGTGCCGGAACCATACTTTATTACGAAGGTTTGAAACGAATCAAGGCGGCTCAGGTTGGCGCTCTGGAGCTTTCTACGCCTTTCTTTGCGGCATTATTTGGTTTTTTTATTTTAGGAGAACGCGTCACAGTTATGCAGATTACCGGTATAGCGTTATTGTTTGTCGGAGTATGTCTCTTATCTAAAAAAGAAGAGTAGTATTTTTCTGACAGGTTGATATTATCCTCAACGGACTTGCTCCTGAGGGAAATTTTTCGTATCTTATAGGCTGGCCGCCGGGTAGCAGGGCACCTGAAACATTACGCCGGAAATTATGAGAGAATAAAGAATGGCCCTCAATAAAAGCAAAGAATGTAACGGGCAAATCAGCAGCAAAGCAGAGGCTTGTTCTCACTGCGGCGCACCGGCCAAAGGTCGCGCGGCCATAAAGCGGAAGAAGTGGCACGAAAGAACGTCGGTCACTTTATGCGTGGCGGCCGGGCTGATTATCGTGGGTTTTGGATTTATCCACGTAATCACGGGTGTTGTGTCTCCTTTTGAAGTGCCGTTTGATATCGTTCTCAAAGAATCCTTTGGCTATAGTGAAACATTCATAAACGCCCGGAAAATAATAGCACTTCCATACACCGCAGCGAAAATCAAGTATCCGATCAGTTGCAAAGCTCTCCAGAGCAGGAATTATATCGATTCCGGCAGCGTCTTTGAGACAAGAATGACCCGTCACTTGCGGGAGAATATGAAAACATGGCAGGCGGAATTCGAAAGAGCACTGAATAAGCCCCAGAGACAATGGCAGGACAAATTGATGGGGCATACTCCGGGAATTGAGACGGATTCCGAGGATCCCAACGCCTGCAACAATCGGGGAATCGCTTCGGCTAAAGAAGGCATGTACGAAGCGGCAATCGCCCAGTTCACCAGAGCTTTTCAGAGAAATCCGGTATTTGCCGAAGCTTATTACAATCGAGGGCTTGTTGACCTTGCGATAGGCCAGTTAGGTCAGGCGATCTCCGATTTCACCAAAGCCGTGGAGATAAAACCGGAATTCATTGAATGCTATGAAACACGAGGGCCGATTTTCGTGGCTATGAACCAGTACGAACAGGCAATCTCCGACTTCACGAAGGTGATTGAGCACGATCCGGATTCCGCCGAAACCTACTTCAGACGCTCTCTCGCCTGCTATGCAAATGGCCGGTACGACGAAGCATGGCAGGATGTGCACAAAATACAGAGTCTCGGCTTGTCTGTACCTGCGGAGTTTCTGACGCTACTCCGCGCAGCTTCAGGAAAGCAAAGGTGAGTTGAAGCCAGCAGCTTTTACGCGATTAGAGTCCCTACATTTCCGGCTTCTTTATGGCAAACAATAACTAGACTGCAGGGGTCTTGCGTATTATTTTTCGAAAAAGCCTGTTTTCAATATCCTCTGAGCCTGACTGGCCAGCAATAAAAAGGAGTTTTTTACTTGTAGCGAATCTCCAAATATGCTATAAAATAAATAGTATATTGAAGGTTGGGTATTTGATGTTGGGTACGAAAGTCCAATCATTTCATAGTGCCCTCGAACGTTAGTTGAAGATATTTCATCGACAATAAGTACCGATTGTATGAAGGGATCATTGATGCATAGAAAAAAGGCGTTTACGTTGATTGAGCTTCTCGTTGTCATTGCTATCATTGCGATATTAATGGCGATACTGATGCCGGCATTGCAGAGAGTGAAGGAACAGGCGCAGAATCAAGTCTGCAAGTCTCATCTCAAAACCATAGGCCTCGGTATTGTTATGTACTACCAGGACAACGATTACAAGATGCCCAACTTCCGTACGGATCCGGATGAGGGCAACTGTAACGGGCATCTCTGGTATACCCCCGGCGGAAACTTGCTGACTGCCGGCGACCATCATTCATATTGGGGCGTTATCTACCTGGACTATATAAAGGAGGCGGAGATTTTCGGCTGCAAGACCTTCAAAAACTTCTCTCAGATGGTAGCAACAGACATGCTATATGACGGCGAAGGTGAGATAAATAATTCTGCGTATTCCATGAATGGCTGGCTGGCCAGGGAGAGAACTGCTGCTATCCCGCATCATGCGGAAGTCATCGTCTCACACGACCATATGGAGCCGAGAATCGAGAATGGAAACGATATGCTATGCCCTGATTCAAGCGGCATAAATCTCACACATTACAGGGAGGGCGGCGGCCGGTCGAACTGGTATCGTGGTATCTTCAGGCATTCTATAAGAAATTATGGTAACGATTATGAAACAGGTGGGGAACTCAATTGCCTCTGGCTGGACGGTCATGTGACTACCATCAAAGAAACAACGGGAGAAGATATACCGAAACGCTATTACGACCCGCTCGGTAAGAATCCATAAGGTATCTGTGAACGGAATCGCGGGCCATGGTGAGAATCTACAATCATCATGTTCACAGCCTTTTGTGGCGTAAAGTCATGCCATGTCTCTGAGCCTTAATCGGACACAAATGATATCAAAAGTTTGCGCCCTCAACTGTCCTCAGCGAGGGCTCCGGGAGGATTGAGTATCCTGCTTTGCTTCTTGCCGAAGCTGCCAATAGTTCGAGGACGGCGAGATTCGGTCTCTTCAATGACCTGGTCGCTTCCGGTTATTTCATGCCGGAGTTGTTCGTTGGCAGCCTTCAACCTGGCGAATTGCTGCTCTCACCACTTCTCCTTATACACTGTTGGTATTTTTTTTCAGCTATAACAGATATGGCCCGGATAACCTCATTAACCAACTCCGGACTGTCTGCAAACCGCGATTTGAAGGTATTCTGAAAAGTCAAACTTGACAAACGTCCTGAATCAAGCTATAGAAAGTAAACGAATTGGTTTAATTGGGATTTGGGAAAATAATGAAAATAGCGAAAGTTACTGCACAGGAACTGTTGGATTCGCGAGGCAATCCGACGATCGAGGCAATTGTGATTCTGGAGAACGGATTGATGGCCACTGCCATGGTTCCGTCAGGAGCCTCGACGGGAATACATGAAGCATTGGAATTGCGCGATGGCAACCCCCGGCGTTATTTGGGCAGAGGTGTGTTACAGGCAGTAGCCCATGTCAATGAGATGATTGCGCCCGCTGTCATGGGACGCGATGTCACCGACCAGGCGGGTATTGATAATCTTCTGCTGGAAATCGACGGTACTCCCAACAAATCGAAGGTGGGGGCCAACGCCATTTTATCGGTGTCTATTGCCTGCCTGAAGGCCGGTGCCCTGGCCGAGGGAGTTCAATTTTTTGAGTATGTAGCGAGCCTGATCGATGAGCGTCCGGTAGAGAAGTATACCATGCCGATACCCATGATGAACGTGCTGAACGGCGGCAAACATGCCGAAGGCTCTGCCGATATGCAGGAGTATATGATCATGCCGATTGGCGCGCCGTCTATCGTCGAGGCGGTGCGCTGGGGCGCGGAAATCTTCCATCATCTTGGCAAGATCATTCACAAAAAAGGCTGGCCCACTACCGTAGGAGATGAAGGCGGCTACGCTCCACCGGTCAGTTCGAACGAGGAACCTCTTCAACTGATAATGGAGGCCATGGAACAGGCGGGGTACACCCCCGGCACGCAAATCGGAATCGCGCTGGATCCTGCGGCCTCGGAACTGCATCAAAACGATAGATACCACCTGGAAAAAGACGGGCGCAAGGACCTGACCAGCGATGAAATGGTCGAGCTTTATGTCGAATGGGCCAGGAAGTATCCTATTGTTTCCATCGAGGACGGCCTGGCGGAAGAGGACTGGGACGGATTTGCCCATCTTTGGAAAGAAACCGATAATGCGATTCAAATTGTCGGCGACGATCTTTTTGTCACTAACGTCGAACGCGTGGAAATGGGAATCCGGAAAAAGGCCGCAAATTCCGTCCTTATCAAGGTCAATCAAATCGGAACTATCACAGAGTCACTCAAGACCATCAAGCTGGCGCATCAAAACGATATGACCTGTATTATCTCGCACCGGTCGGGTGAAACCGAATTGCCCTTCGAGGCCGACTTTGCCGTGGGCACGCATGTCGGACAGATCAAGATCGGGTCGCTGTCGAGATCAGAACGCGTCGCTGAGTACAATCAGCTAATGCGGATCGAACGGCAGCTCGGAGACAGGGCCCAGATGGCTCGCTTTTCCTTCTCGCCAAAACCCGCTTAGCCCGCACCCCTGCGACGCCGGGTAGAAAAATGCAGAATTGAGAATTTAGAATTCAGAATCACGAGGAACGCAATACGCAGTACGCAATACGAATTTTTGTCCGCACCACTGGTGCGGGTCGCTTATCAAGGAAATTTTAAACCAGATTTTGCTTTCTTCTCCAAAAAGTGTTAGTCTTAAGTCTTTGAGAGATCCGCACCGCATAGAGATAATTGTGGAAATGACAATATGGCGGAAAATAAACACGGATTTACGCGGACTTACACGGATCATTAATGCGAAATAATATAGTCTCCAGAATATGCACCACAAGTAAAACGATAGCGAAAGATCAATACGAGAAATGAAAAATGCAGACTAGGAACATCCGAAGGCTTCATGTTTTCATATCTTGTCCAGGTGATGTCAAGGATGAGAGAAGGATAGTCGAGGAAACATGTGGACAGCTCACGGAAACCCTTCGTGCTTCAAAGAGCACAGAAATAGTGCCTATTCACTGGGAAAAGGATGTCGTTCCCGTCATAACAGGGGAAGGCGCACAAGTCATTATTAACGAACAGATAGGTCGCTATGACTACGATATATACGTTGGCATTGCGTGGACGCGCTTCGGGGATAAACAGGCGAATGGGCTCACCCCCACAGAAGAAGAATTTAAACTTGCCCTTGATAACTACAAAAAGAAAAAAAGGCCGATTATTCAATTCTATTTCAAGCGTGATAAATTCTGCCCTAACGATGTAGACCAAGCACAACAAATGGTTGAGGTTCTTAAGTTTAAGGAAAGAATCAGAAGTCTCGGAATCTCCATTGATTTTGAGGGTGAAGAATCGTTTAGAAAGAAGATGCGCGATCATCTTTCGAAAATTGTAGACAATTTCGACCTGCTAATAGCGAGAGAACCAGATGTTTCAAGAATAGTGTATTGTGCCCCTGAACCCTACCTTCAGAGGAGAGCATGCCCGAGAGAGGATTATGCTTCAGGTCTCTACTTCAGGGATAGACAAGCCAAGGACACTTTGGAAATTGTATCAGATTCCAAACGGGTTGCCCTAGTCAGTGATGCTGGCACTGGAAAGACAACCGAACTAAAAAGAATTGCTGCTTATTTTTCAAAAGCTGAAAGTCCATTCTATCCCTTTTTAGTTACGCTCAATAAGTATGTCGACCAGAGTCTATCAGAATTGTTGCCCTCTGGTTGGGAGGAAATCCCAAAAAGCAAGATCGCAGTTATTCTTGACGGTTTAGATGAAATAGAGAGCAAGAACAAGAGAGATGCCATCAGACAAATTGAGCTATTTGCTGAACAACACCCGAAAATACATATTGTTGTGTCATGTAGAACGAATTTCTACGATTCTGAAACAGAACAATTATCCGGAACGTTAAGCGGTTTTTCTACTTATGTGCTCCTTGAATTAGACGAAAAGGAAATCGAAGGTTATATTAAAGATTCGCTAGATCAGAAGTCAGATGATTTCTTTAAGGATGTTTCTAATAAGCGATTATATGATCTTTTGAAAATACCGTTCTATTTGGTTCGTTTGGTTGAGTTATTCAGCAAGAGCCATGCACTGCCGAGTCATAAAGGCGAGATATTCGAACAGCTATTGGCAAATCGGATCGAACAAGATATTGAACACTATAGAACAACGATACCTTTGAGACAGAATCAAACAACCATTTTTCAAACACTTCAGAAGCTTGCTTTGGGAATTGAAATCCTTGGAAGAAACTACATCTCAAATGATGAATACTGCCGAATCATAGAAGAGGAGCCTTCGCGAGAACTAATAGAACACTGTACGGTTTGGAAGAAGGATGATTCAGAGGAACTAAAGTGGCAATTTGAGCATAACAACTTCCAGGAATATCTTGCTGCGAGATATCTTTCAAACAAAAGTCTTTCAATTTTGAAGGATCTCATGTTCTTTGAACCCGACCACAGAAAATTAATCCCTTCCTGGTCAAACACTCTTTCTTTTCTCATTAGCATCCGAGATGATCATGATTTGATTGATTGGATTATAGAAAAAGAACCAGAGGTGGCCGTCAGGTTTGAAATAGACAGGATCGAAACCGGCACTCGAATCAACATCTTCAAGAGAATCTTCGATCACTACAAAGAGAAGCGGATTTGGATAAATCATGATAAATTCAGATATGCTGAGTTAGCCAGGTTTGGCCAGTCAGATGAGATTGTTGAATTCTTGCTCGCCGAAATAGAGAAAACTGAGCATTATACGACCGTGAGCAATGCCATTAAGTTGCTAGGACATCTGGAAATCCCATTGGATCAGCGAAGTCACGCCTGCGAGCTTCTCGTTGGTTGTGCTGTTGGAGAAAAATTTGGCGATCATGTTCAAAATTGTGCACTAATTGCACTAGCCGATTTAAAACTAAATGATCAGAACGTTGTTAAAAAGATCGTTGAAACACTGCAAGCATCTGAGAAAGAATGGTTGAGATACGGACTCTACTACTTTCTTCACAATAGCACCTACCTCGATGACAATATCGACATATTCCTAAATGGCTTGCGTTACGTTAGATTCGATCTCTCTTCCACACGGAGTCGACTCTTCGATGAACATTGGCATTTACGGATAGGACTTGAAAAAGCCACATCTCCCAATTCCATAATGAAGATTATCAAGTATTTTACTGATCACCCTCAGGACTTGAGCGATACAGTTCTTGAGAAGAGTATTTCAGTGATCGCTGAGAATGCGGTCAATGCCTTTCGGAAAGAGCTTGCGTTGTATCAGATGATTAAGGATTTGCTAGAAGTTCTTATCGAAAACAATTTAGAAGAACAAGCTAGTCAACTTATAGTCTTTTTTGACAAGACAAAAACGCGGTTTGAGATTTTCAGAGAGTATTTATCCCAAGAGGGAAACGATACAAAACGTTGGAGCATTGTAGCACTCGTGGCAAACACAGAGTGCATTGAATTTTTCGTTGAACAATTTGAACAAAGGAATATAGAAGACGATGATGTATTGAACTTCCGCAATTTCCTATCTTGGAAAAATCCCGACCTATATTCAACTTTCAATGATCTCATAAGTGCTCGGACAGATAATAAGTTTCCTCTTCCGCAAGAGCGAGATTATGAAAAAGAAAGGAAGGAACGTGCGCAACGTGATTTTGGTCTGCTTTTTGATAGAGAAGCCTTTTTAGACCAAATTAAACTAATTTTCGAAACTGAAAATAAAGAAAGTCTAACCGATAGGGAAATCTCAGACGTACAGACGGCCCGCTGGAACAATCCATATTTTTCAGATCTGGCGATGCGTCAACTTCGTAATTTTGCGAGAGAAGGCCCTGTGACATATAGCAACGTTGCCCAAACCGTTAATGGTTGGGATTGGGGCTGGTTCTGCATTTTTAATGTCTACGAGAAACTAAACCATACGGAAGATACTATACTAACAGATGAACAAAAGAAGTGGGTAGAAAATTGGTGCTATACAAACTTAGATAGGGTCAACTTTAGAACAGCCCTGGTCACAAAATCGAAAGACTCATCTAGCTCTAGTTCCCTAGCTATATTCTTGTGGTATTTTCTAAGAAAGTTCAAGCTGTCTTATCCTAAACAGGTCCTTTTAGATTTAATTTCCTATGATTGGTCAGAAGGAGGGCAATATGTCGGGATTGAGTATATAGAATCACTGTTGAGCAAGCAAGAGATGACTACTATAGTTCTCAACAATTTGGACGAAGGGATTCAGAACGACCATGTTTTGGAAAACCATCTCGATTACGGCAGAAGATGCAAGGTATCAGATGTTCTTCCTTACGCTTTGATGGAGCTTGAAAACTCTGATAGAGAAGAAGGCGTAAGGAGAATCGCTCTGGATATAATATGTGGTCTTTCATCGACATTTAAGAGTGATCTTGAAAATGCGCTTATACAAATTCAAGACGATTTCAAATGGAATGTGATTGAGAAGCTACTCGAAAGCGATAGTGACGTCTGTCATGAATATCTTCTTACCTTGCTTCAAACTGCTAACGAGGAAGGGAAATTGAGGAGCTCGCAGAAGCTAATTGAACTACAGGACATGGAAGGATTGAAATATTTTGTTAACTGGGTGAGGACGAACAAGAAATCGCCAGAACAAACGCATTTTGAGAAGTCTCCTCTTGGTTCCCTATGTACTCTTGAGGCCGTTCCTTATCTCATCGAATTGCTGAAAATAAGTTATCAACCCGACTTTATAAAAGCTGATTATGATTATTTTGGACAAGTTATTCTGGACGCCTTGGCTGCGATAGCTTTGCAATCGGACGAAAACTATCAAAGCGTAAGAAAAGCCACAGAAGATTTTGTAAATGAAAATATCGGGTTGATTCAGCATATAAACTTTCTCAACATCTTCATAGAAAAGCTAGATCTAAAATTCTACACATCTAAAAGCAAAGAGCTAAATATTTCGGATGTTGTCATTAAACTGAAAACGGTTTTGGGTTCTTAGCAGACTGAATTTAGCATATGGAGTAACACCTATGAATTAATTCATTTTCTAAGGTTTATACTGGAGAAGTCCATGTTGATCCTGTCTTAAGAATATGGCGAAAGTGGGGCAAATATCCGTTTTCTTACGTGGAATTAAAAGAGAAATTGAATTAATCGCCATCCTGTCGGCTGGCCGATCACGCAATACGCGCAAAAAGCACCGTCTCACGGAGATTTTTCTGGAATTCCCCCGCCCTATAGTGTGATTTTTCGTATAATGTATAACGAATAGAATACAGTAGACAGGATAACAGGATGGTGAGTTTAGAATTAAGAATTAATGGGTCAGAATACAGTTTAGCCCGCACCCCTGCGGTGCTGGATTGCAAAAAATGAGAGTAAATCCGGTGTTTATTCGTGTAAATTCGTGGTTAAGTTGAAAAAACAAAGCCAATTTGCGAATGGGCAAAATGACGTTAAGTCAATATTAACAATGGTTTACGGAGATTTTAATGGGCCGGGGCGGCGAAAAAACAAAGCCAATTCAAACCCAATTTATGTTAGCCCCCAGCACTGCTGTGGGGTTGAAAAAACAATTTGAAAAAAAGCCAAAATGATGAAAAAAACAGGTGAAAAAGAGAAGAAAACGACGAAAAATTGAGCTTAAGTTGAAAAAACAAACCCAATTTGCGAAATGGCAAAATGAGCTTAAGTATCTATATGAAAGGTGATTATGAAGAATTTCACGCTTTGGGTCGGCGAAAAAACAAAGCCAATTCAAAGCCAAACAAACCCAATCAAAGCCTGACACCAACGGAGCAGGAGGGATTCCGAGAAGACACCGGGTGCCAGACACCGGCCGCGACACCGGGGCGTCAAAACCTCGTGGTATCTGCCTGGCATCTATGGGTTTTCGAACCGCTCCTAACGGAGCAGGAGGGATTCCGAGAAGACACCGGGTGCCAGGCACCGGCCACGACGCCGGGGCGTCAAACCCCCGTGGTATCTGCCTGGCATCTATGGGTGTTCGATCCCCTCTTACCGGAGCAGGAGGGATTCGAACCCCCGTTACCTTTCGGTAAAACGGTTTTCAAGACCGTCGCCTTAAGCCGCTCGGCCACTGCTCCTTCGTATTTTGCTTACTTTACAACGAACAGGCCGGCATTGCAAGAAAATTGGAGGCAAGCTTAACTACACTTATGATAAAACCACAATCAAGGCTTAAAGAGCGGCTTTTACTCTTTGAAGGAACTTTCCAGATTCCATCCGTTGATGGTCAGGACGGCCTGGTCATTTGTGGCTGAAAATGTGGCCTCGATGGTTCTGGTTTCGCTGGGAAGCAGACTTACATAATTATCTTCCCAGAAGACCGGCAGGATTGTTTCGCCGCTTTTCTTCTCCGCCACTTTCAACTCGATGAAAAATGCGATTGTATCGCCGGCGTTGTGCAGCGTTGCCGTCAATTTCGTCTGTTCGCCGGTTCTCTCGGTATGATACTCGAATTTAACTTTTGCAGGTGGCAGCGAATTCAGTGCAGTCAGGTCTGCGAATTCTTTGCTGGGCGTGTAATAGGGCCAGGGCTCGACCTTAGCGTCGTAGTCCAAAACATCCGGCCTGGTTGACAGCCAGTAAAAGTTATTGCCGATTTCAATACCCTTGTCATTATTGAGCCTGAGATCGAGAAAATACGTTGTGCTGATGTTATTGAATTCGGGAAGCTCGAAGATTTTAGCCGACGATTCAGGTTGGGCGTCAATCGCGAATGTCCTGTTGAGGACTTCCGTGGAATTTATGTCCAGCACACGAATGGTCGCTTTCAGATTCCGGAACGTTGTCAAATGGTCGTTAACAATATAAATACCGCGGTCGCCGTAATTGTAGAGCAGATGCAGCGGTTCGCAGGCCTTCTTTGCGGCGTAGAACGCTCCGGTCGGCATGAGATACTTGTCATAAAGCTGCCAGTACATTTTCGGCCAGGCGGCGTTGAGCATCCACTGGACGATTCCGGTGGCGGCGTCTTTATTGGCCCGGAACGCTTCGAACATCGGCCGCATCAATTCGTAATTCAGGGCCTGTGCTTTTCCGGCGAATTCCTCGACGCCGGCCGGCTCGCCATAGCGGTGATTTATCGCTTCGCGATATCGATCCAGCGTGCGGAATTCGTTCAGTCCGCAGTGAAATTCCCAGAATTCGTCAATTGGCCAGAGATGCTCTTCAGGGATCATCTTTTTGATGCTCTCAAGTACAGGCACGACCGCTCCGGGCGATGTCTCCGTGTTGAAACCATAAGCTCCGCCGAGAGTCTTGTCCGTGTACCAGTAGACCGGCGGTGTGTACGCATAAGGGCCGAGCATCTTGACGCCCGAGGGGCCGCAAATTTCGCTGATGACGACGTCTTTGCCGATGATTTGCTGTTCGCTGCCGACGCCGCCCGTCGATGCCAGGTAGGGACGGGATGGATCGTGCCGGCGAAAAATCTCTATATATCTTCGCGCCAGCTCCGGCATCGGCACCTTATCGCTGGCGACGGTCCAGACGTAGATGCTCGGGTGATTTCTCAGCCAGAGTACCTGGTCCTGCCACGACTGGGCGATCAGTTCGATATCTGCCGGAGAAGTCACGCCCCCATAGCGGTCGTCGACCGGCTTTCCGATGTATTGTTCGTGCTCCCAGTGACAGCTCCAGCCGACCATCATCAATATGCCGTACCGGTCACACAAGTCGTACAGCGTATGGTCCCTGCCCCAGATGCCCTCAAGGCGGATGCAGTTGAGATTCATGTGCCTGACGTATCTCAATTGGGCATCGATGGTCTGCGGCATGTCGGCAAGCAGCAGGTCGTCCGTCCAGCCGGCTCCTTTGATAAGGATTTTTTTCCCGTTGACCTTGAAACCGCGGTGCCCTTCTTCGTTCGTATAGTCTTCGATTTCACGAATTCCGAATCTTACACGTGCGACATCAGAGGCCTCGCTATCCGCCGTAAATTTCAAATTCAAATCGTACAGATTCGGCCGGCCTAACTGATATGGCCACCAAATTCTCGGATTCTTGATTCTCAGATCTGTGAACTCTACGGTTTTTCGCCCTTGTGGTTCTATATTAACAGCCTTGCTGAATTTTAACGATTCAATTTTACCTTCGAGGATTCCCGATATGCTGCGATGCCTGTGATTGGCCAACTCTGCTGTGACGGTGAGCGTCGCTTCGTTGAGCGTTTTCAGGTTTAATCTGGTTTGAACGAAAGGCTGTTCGATTGAGACGCTCCGGCAAAATCTCAATCTGACGCTGCGGAAAATACCCATATTGCGGTCGGGCGGCGAGGGATTCCAGTCGACAAAACCGGTGGAAAAATCCCCCGGCTTCGGAGGAATAACCTCTACAGCAAGCGCGTTGGTGCCTTCGGAAACGAATTTTGAGATATCGAATTGAAATCGGCGGAAGGCACCTCTGACATTTGTTGCCGGCGAGATTCGGTTTCCGTTCAGCCAGATGTCCGCACTGTAGTTTATACCGTCGAATTCAAGCAGTACTGTTCCGGTGGCATTTTTCTGAGAAAGTTCAAATTCCGTTCGATACCACCACGGTTTCTCGTACGGTTCGCCGGGGATTTCGCTCAGATTCATGCCGAAATAAGGATTTTTATAAACGCCATTCTCCACCAGAGCAGCTAACACTGTTGATGGGATACTCGCCGGGTACCAGCGGCGCGTGTCAAAATCCGGCATGGAAATCTTTTCCAACACTTGATTCACTTCTGAGGACGCCTGAATCTTCCAGCCGGCTGAGAGTAATCTATCATATTGAGAATCACTGTTATTCATAGCCTTGCCATTGACCACATTGTTCATTAGGAATCAACTCTAATTATATAATTGATGGTACAGAATAGAGGGGACGGTTGCAACTGTCAGATAAGTTTGTTATCCTGTTGCAGCCGAGTTTTTATGGACATTAGGAAAGGAAATAAAGAATGAGCAAGTTAGCCATAAATGGCGGCAAGCCTCTACGGGATGCCAAAGCGAAACCATGGCCCAAGTGGCCTGTATGGGATGAAAAGGAAGAGAAAGGTCTGCTTGAGGTCTTAAGGAGCGGGGTCTGGTCGTATAACGGCCCGAAGGAGTTGGAGTTCAACAAGGCCTTTGCGAAATTCATCGGGACAGAATATGCAATATCTGTAGCTAACGGAACCGTCGCTTTGCAGCTCGCTCTGGAGGCGTGCGGCGTCGGACTGGGCGATGAGGTAATTGTCCCCGGTCTGACATGGCAGGCGACGGCCGGCGCGGTACTGGATGTCAATGCCGTTCCCGTGTTCGTAGATGTCAGACGAGACAACTGGTGCATCGATCCAGTTGAGGTGAAGAAGGCAATCACGCCGCGAACCAAAGCGATTATCCCCGTGCACCTTTACGGATGTTTTGCCGACATGGATGCCATTATGGGGATCGCTCGCAAGCACAATCTCAGGGTGATCGAGGACTGCGCACACAAGCACGGGGGCGAGTTTAAGGGCAAGAAAGCAGGCAGCATCGGTGATGTCGGAAGTTTCAGCTTTCAGCTTTCGAAGATCATGACAGCAGGAGAGGGCGGGGCCCTTACAACAAGCGATCCTGAATTGTTCGAAAAACTCGATGCGCTTCGAAATTGCGGCAGAAGACCCGAGAATCAAGAGTCCGACGATAAAGGTGCGGGACTCTATGGCAGCGAAGGTGACCTGATCCAGTCGGGCAACTATCGGATGACGGATTTTCAGGCGGCCCTGCTGATTGAATCGCTGAAAAGGCTGCCGGGGCAAAACCGTATTCGAGGCGAAAATGCGAAATATTTAAACTCCTTGCTCGCGAAACTTCCCGGTGTTATGCCGATGAAAAACGATAAGACGGAAGCATTGGGAGCGTGTTATAATTTCTCGTTCAGGTACAATAAGGGAAAGTTCAAGGGCCTCGATGTCAGGAAATTCAGAGAGGCGATGGGCAAAGAGCTGGGATGTTCGGTTGAGGCAAGCTATGAACCTCTGAATGCATGTGCGTTATATACCCCCCATACGAAGCCGAAGCGGTATAAGCTGAGTAAAAAGTACTGGCAGCAAATCAATCCGGCCGGATTCGAACTGCCGGTTTGCCATAGAATCTTTACGGAAGAATCGGTTTGTTTTCATCATACTGTTCTGATGGGGACAAAGGCAGACATGGACCTGATCGTCAAGGCCATTAAAAAGATATATGACAATGCCGAGGAACTACTTTAGACTGCTGACGGGGCAGACTTCTGAGGCCTTAGAAAATATAATAAGTGATAAAAATAAAGGCCAGATCGCACAGTGCCCAGAGTTTCAGGTTAAGCCACCATCGGCGTTTTTTCAGTCCTTTGTAGATGTAATCATTGGGAATCAGCAGAACCAGAATCCCTATCAGGACGAACAGGACGAGAAAAACGTTTTTGGCGGCACCGATTGAGACGCCGGCCAGCCAATCGAAATTTAGAACATATCGTAGAGCGTTTAATATAGCTTTTAACATTCTGCTTAAGCCCCAACTTGTGCAGTGTTTGGTTTTGGATCCGGCAGCCGGTATACTAATCCGTACAACCGTTCATCCGGGTGCGGCCGGGTGAATAGGCTGACCACTATAGCAATTACCAGCCCGGCCAGGAACGACCACCATGAAACATAAAGGAACGGATCCTCGATTTCAAACAGGTACCCTTTGAAAATATAAAGCAAAGCGGAAACTGTAATTCCGCCCAGCAGACCGAACAGTCCTCCCCATTGTGTGGTGCCGCGCCAGAAAATACCCAGCATAAGCACGGAAAAGACAGGGCCTTGGAAGAAAGACAGGAAAGTTTGTATAGCGATATATATCCCGGCGAAGTATTGACTTATGGGCGAAGTAATCACGCCGAAAATCAATAGTACAATCGTTGCCATTCGTCCCACTATCAGGTAGTGCCGGTCGGGGGCATCCTTTCTTATGTATTTTTCGTAAATATCTTTCGTCCACAACGTCGCGGTCGAATTCAGCATCGAATCGATGCTGGACATTAAACCTGCCAGAAGGGCGGCAAACATCAATCCCACCAATCCCCATCCGGCCGGCAGCAATTCTTTGACGAGCAAAGGAAAAGCATTGTCGCCGTCTTCCATGCCGGGATGCAAAGCAATCGCAATCAGGCCCGGGAATAACACCAGCACGGGAATAAACATTTTCAGGAACGCCCCCCAGATCATGCTGGCCTTGGCATCCCATTCGCTTTTGGCTGCCAGGCACCGCTGGACGATCGCCTGGTTGCCTATCATATAAGCGTTGGCCATTACGAATGTCAGGCCGAAAAGAATCCCCGTCCAGGGGAAAGGAGTTTTAGTGTCCGCCGGCTGGATTAATCGAAAATAATCGCTGAATGAATGTCCCTGGGCGGTGATTTTATCGACCAGGCCGTCCCAGCCTCCGACTTTATAGAGTCCCAGAATTACAATCAGGGCTCCGCCTGCAAACATGATAACTAATTGTATTACGTCGGTCAGCACTACGGCGGTAAGTCCTCCGAAGAACGTATAAATCCCGACTACTGAGGCCGTGATGATAATCGACTGCCAATAAGGCCAGCCCATAAGTGTGTTCAGCAATTTTGCGCTGGCCCAGAAAACGATGCCGAGATTGAAGGCGAAGAAAATAATCCAGGTTGCCGAGGCTATGACCCGTACGTAATCGTTGTAGCGCTTTCCCAGATACTCCGGGATAGTATAGACGCCCGCTTTCCAGAAATACGGGATGAAAATAAACGCCCCCAGCAGCATTGCCGGCACAGAACCGATCCAGTCGAAATTGCCCACGGCAATCCCGTACCGATATGCCTGGCCCGAGACTCCGACGAAATCCTGCGCCCCTATGTCAGAGACTACGATCGACATGCCGATAGCCCAGAAAGGCAGGGATTTGCCGGCGAGAAAATAATCCTCGGAGGAATGGACGTAACGTTTGAAATAGAACCCGAGCAGCATGATGCCGATCAGGTATGCAATAACCACCACATAATCGAACCCGCCTAACACGAATCATATCTCCTTACTTGATTTTATTCAGGTATCTGCCCAGCCAATAGGGCAGAAGGTATATGTCGCCGCTGTACTCGCGATTTCCTCCGCTACCACCGTCCAGGCGGAAACCGTTGCCGTTGTACTTGCTCATGGGTCGTTCATCGGGCGGCAGGACCTCGCGGGTAGTCTGGTTGCGAAAATTGGGCTCCAGCAACTCTATGTCTTTGCGATGACTGTTTTGCACGGACCAGCTTATCATATCCAAAGGAAACTCTTTCAGGCTCCAGACGGTTTGGTCCAAATCAAAATCCGCCGCTCCGGTCATTGCATATATAAGGTTCCACAGAGGATTCTTTTCCGGCCGCTCAATCTCCCAGTGTCCCTTGATTGTCTGGAAGTATTTTTTGCGAAGTTCGTCCGTGAAAGCATATTTGTATAAATTCCAGTAAGAAAGAAAAGCCAGCTCATCGTCGGAATGATTCCATTCGGTCGTCAGATCTATGCCGGGAATCCGGCCTATTCGGGAGATGGGGATCATGATGTTATCCAGGTAGCCGTGCTTTTCGAACAGCTCGAAGGCTTTGTCTTTGTAGATTTCCTTGCCGGTGAAGTGATATGCTGTCTGCAGGAATCCGATGATTTCGACGGAGTTGAGCCTGCGGTCGCCCACCTGCATGGGAAACTTGTTTACGTAATCCGGATTCCACTTGCCCCAGAGCGTTGGTTTGCCGTCGAAGTCGATAAGGTATAAGTCATTTCGCACAATGTGGGCCGTGATATCGTCTATCAGGGTAATCGCCCGGTCTCGCCATTCTTTGTCCGGAACGACTTCGGCAAAGATGCTGTATACGAAAATGTGCCCGACGATTTCATCGCTGCTGGTTGTCGCTTTCCATGTCCAGTTCGGATCTTCGGCGGGCTGCCAGCGCGACTTGTCCGACAAATGGTAACCCGCGCGCTCGAACGACCGGGAAGGAAAACCTTCGATGTGATTGATATGCGACAAACGTTCCATCGCATCGAACGACTCGTAGCAGTTCTTCAGGACATCGTCCGACTTGGTGACGGCGTAACGGAAAAGCTCGCCGGCCAGGTACATGCTGGTCCATAGGCCGTCGTTGTCGCTGTCGACGAGTGTACCCGACGAGAAGTCACCTGGTTTGCTCATGGAAAGCGCGCAGTTCAAACCATGCCGCATATGGCGTTTTCGCGTAAGTTTGTCAAAGTGCTCCGCTTTTTGCTCAAGGGTCATCGGCTCGAAGTGAATTATGCTGAGTCCGCTTTGGCAGAGGACCAGCACGGAGTTGTCCGGGCCTTTTGAAATGTCGATAACGTTGTCGTCCTCAAGCCAGCGTTTCGAGGCGTAGTAGTTCGTCCGGTTGACGTGTCGAGGGCGTCCCGCCCTCGAATCGCGGGCAAGATGCCCGCGACACGAAGCCCCCCGGGGCGTTCCGAACCAGACCGATTCGCCGATTTGCCTGATGCAGCGTATATCTGTGCAGGGCAATTTCTTTTGCAGGTCGGACCGTGGCTTCAATGAGTCCGTATCCAGTTCGAGGTACCCATCCTGAGTACCAATGATGAGGACTGTATTATTTTTTATTATTTCCATGCAATTCAAATTGTCGCTCTCGAAAACTGTAGCGGCCTTCGTCCCGGGACTGAAACATTCGACTCTGTCCTCGAATAGCAATAAAAATCGGCTGCGTGCCCGGTCGAACAAGATTTGTTTCGCCCCGGTCTGTGCGGTTTGCCACTTGTCAACGCATTTGCCCTGATTGAAATAGGCGAGAGAGGTTTTCCCCGCCAGCAGAAAATCGAAGTCGCTTCCCGGCACAAACAATCCGGCATCGGGCATTTTGTGGGGCATCAGAATCCGGCCCGCCCAGGCGTTGCTTAGAACGGCCTTATCGGTCAGATAGATAAATTGGCCGCGATATGTCTCCAGATTTTTTATCTGCATATCCGCCAGCGGCCTGTAACTGAGCTCCGGCACGAGCAACCCATTATGAACCTGCAGGAGCCCTTTGTTCGATAAGGCCAGGACCCGGCCGTTTCTATCGCAGCGTACGGCCGACAATTTTGTGCCGGCCAGCTCTTCGGAAAGCGGGATTTTGTCCGAGAAATCCTGAACAAATGGGCGGTCCTCGTAGAAATGCCGAACGTTGCCTGAATAAGCAGCCGAAACGGTAATTAGTAAACCGCAGATTGCCGCGCAAAAAATCCTTATTTTCATATTATCCTAACTATCTAATTCGATTGTTCTGTTCATTCCGGGCAGCGGGAGAAAGTATGTTCTTCAAATAAGCCATGGAGAGCATTGTAATAATCGCGAGCGAGCATTCAAGAGAAATCCCAGACCTCATGAATGACTTAAGTGTCCCGAAAATATTTGAGAAGAATACAATAATGAGTAATCAGACAAAAGGGGCCTATGCCAAATTTATTAGCATAGGCCCCTAATCGATACAAATTCTATTGTCATTCTAACAAATGCCGCAATTACTTCTAAGGAGCAGTGCTTGGTTGATTCAACCGGACGTCATCGATGTACATCTTGCCCGAACCGCCGGGGATCGTCATATTGCCCTGGGTGCCCAGACCGATTGCTATCTTATCTACATTATTCAAACTAATGCCCTGGTCGGCAAAAGCCTGGAGTGGAATGACCCACTCCGTCCAGGTGTTGATCTGTGCCGCAGCCGGATCATCATGGACCACCACCGCAGGTGTGCCGGTACTGTTGGACACGGCCACATACAGTGGCTCGGCATCGTTGCTGAGTATGCCGATATCCTGGCTTGTCCACTGCCCGGTGACATTACCGGTAGTCGTGACGTTAGTTAATACGGCCTGACACGTTAAAGCAGCGTCATGGCTGGTCAGCGCCAAACCGATGTGGACATTCGCACCCATCGGGACGTTCTCTGTGCCCTGCGTCGTCCATGTCGAGCCATTAGCTGAATGATACGCTGTAAAGCTGCCGGAAATACTACGCTCCAATTTCACCCAGTACGGTGCGGTAATCCCGCTGGTCGTCGTGTCGACGCTGGTCCCATTCGTACTTGGCCGACGCTGGAAGGAAGCACCCGAACCGGGGGTCACGATCATCATCGCGTGCGCCGAGTTCGGATTGAGCGTCTCACGAATCATCACGCCGGCCTTTGCCCAGACGTTTGTGTTATCGACGCTTTGGACTCTTGCTACAATCGAGCCGGCGCCGGTTAGCATCTTGTAAGCAAAGTGGAACTCATCAGCTTCCACGCCATTAACCAACCAGATATCCGCGCCGGAAGCGGTCATCGTATAGGTGCCGGCCGGGCCTTCGACGAAGCTGCCGACGGCTCCCGGGTAGCCTCTGAACCACAGTGACAATTCCGTAACGCCTTGCTCTGTCCAGTCACGCTGGTCTGTCAACGTATGCTCTACTTCCGAATACTTCGAGTAGCCCTGCTTGTTGTTGTCGTATGCAACCGGCATAGACTGGCTGTCGCCATGGACGATAGTCTCCTCGGTATAAGAAGCGGAAGTTTCATCGCCTACTGCAGCGCCGGTTCCGTTTCCGGCGAAGTAATCCGCGGTACCCGGCGCGCCGTAACCAAGCCCATCGTGCCAAGAGTACCATATCTGATTTACGCCGGCATCGTAGTCCTCGAAATCGTCTATGACAAAGTAATCGCCGGTCGTAAAGCTCCAGACGTTGCCCGGCCATGGACTATCGGGATTGACGGCGTTGGCTTCATCGATCCGCCAGTAGTATGTCGTATTAAAAGTAAGCTTGCCGGGTTCATAGCTCTCTTCGCCAAGGGCTTTTGTCCCCTTGTACTCGGGCGAGGCTGTTGTAGCGTTCTTAACTGCGTCCGAATCAGAGCCGAAGTACACCTCGTGCGAATCGGCGACGGCTCCGGCAACCCAGCCAAGCACCACTGACGGCTTTACGTCCACGGTACCATCGGCCGGATTAGGGCCGCTGACGGCACCCTCGGTAGTGAAGCTCCAGACTTCGCCTTTATATGTCTCGATGCCGTCGAACTCATCGACACGCCAGTAGTAAGTCTTTGCAAGATTAAGCGGGCCGGGATTGTAAGTCGTAGTACCGTTTGGAACACCCAAAACAGCGTTGCTCACTTCGTCGAAATCTTCGCCGAGGAATACATAGTGCAATCTTGCACCATAACCTGCCGTCCATTTTAGCTGCACATTCAAGACAACAAATTCGGCACCGTCAGCCGGATCGGGGAAATACGAAGTTTTGGGTGGAATCGATAAGCTCCAGACATCGCCTTTCCATGGACTATTCGGGTCGGCTTCATTGACCTCGTCTATCCGCCAATAGTATGTCGTTCCCGGAACGAGCCCATCGGGATAAGGAAATCCCGGGAAGCCGGCAACAATATATTCATCAGTCGTGTTGCCTCGGAATGTATCACCGGTGCCGTCGTTCACATCGTCGAAATTTTCACCCATATACACATCGTGTGAAACCGCAAAAGCTCCCGGCCTCCATGACATACTCGCCCATGTGTCCGGGTATAAAGCTCCGTCAGCCGGGGTCGGACTCGATGCGTATGGCCATAGTCCACCTATTCCCTGCATAGCGGCCATAACCTCTGCTGCCGATAGCGCCTTCGTGTATAGGCGTACGTCGCTCAAACAGCCTCGCCACATCTCCGCGACATTAAGAGCGTCGCCGCCCATGAAAAAGGGATTCTCATCGATGGTCTTCGTGATCGTGTTGGTTAACGCTACTTCGCCATCGCGGTAATAGGTCAGGGATGTCCCATCCTTGACAACTGCCTGATGGATCCATACGTCACCCGGGAGGGGATCGTAATTAATACCCTCTAAATAGCTGCCGTCGTCGTTATAGAACTCGAATCTTGTCGGCGTGAATTTGATGAACTGAAGCGGCGTTGCCGTGCCCCCGTAGCGATTGCCCAGCATCGTATCATTATCCGTTGCCTGGTCGGAATCCTGCTTAACCCAGAATGCCCATGTAAAATCGTTCTCCATGGTCATAGCCGGAAGAATCAGGTCGGTGTTGACATACGCACCTGTGCCGTCGTCTCCGTTAAAACTCAGCACCATACCTCGCTCCGGATCATCGACCCAGGCCGATCCGCCATCGCCCAGGCCGCCGCCGGCGGTTTTGTTGATGGTCCCGTCATTGCCGGAGGCGGACAGATCAGTGGCGGTATTACCGGAGCCTTCGTCTAATTTCCACCATCCAATAAGATCGGGGTCGGCGGCGCCGGCTCCGCTTATTAGAACCATATCCAGCACCAGAACAACAGAAACCAAAAGAATTAATTTCTTACACATAATAGTCCTCCTTATCAAAGAGTTTGAATGATTACGCTTTAGCCATGTACTAAAGCGGCTGACAACAAACTTAAGTTTTGCTTCGCTCATTCCACGTCTGCGCAGTGCAATTTCTTATGACTTGAGGTAAGTCTCCTTCAAAAGCAGACCACGAGCATTTAATATGAATCCACAGGTATAAAAAGCCTATAGAAGTTCGGCTTCAGGGACTAAAACACCCAAAAACTTCCACTATTATTTATACAAGATTGTCTGCCTGTCTGTCAAGTAAAATTTTTGATGCTTATAAATTGTTGTATGTAAACGATTTGACAAGCTGCTTTACCGGCGATAAAGTACGCTGAGGGGGGTAACTGGATATAATTCTGGGATGTGGTGTGACTAACAGTCGCTTATATTTAGGAATCAGGATATGAAGAAATCAACATTTGAATTGTTAAGTTTATTTTTGCTGCTGATTATAGCTCACTCAAGCCCGGCTGTAGTTTCGGCGACGGCAGGTGCCGAGTGGCTCTCGCTGTTCGACGGCAGGACTCTGGCCGGTTGGAAAGCCGGCGGCAATAGCGGGACATTCAGCGTTCGAGACGGGATGATCGTGGCCAATGGGCCGCGGAGCCATCTGTTTTACGCCGGTCCCATCGAGGGCCATAATTTCACCAACTTCGAGCTGAAGGCGGACGTCAAAACGATGCCGAAGGCCAACTCGGGGATTTATTTTCACACTGAATACCAGCAAGCGGGCTTTCCGGAAAAGGGTTACGAAGTTCAGATAAACAATACCTATCACGGAACAGAGGGCTATCGGGAGCTGCGAAAAACGGGCAGCCTTTACGGGGTCCGAGATGTTTTCGCCTCATGCGCTAAAGACGAAGCATGGTTCACGGTTCATATTATCGTCGAAGGCCGGCGGATTCGAGTTAGTATCGACGGCAGGCTGCTGGTCGATTACATCGAGCCGGATGATCCCGTACGGGCTGGACCCGGTGCGGGCAAGAAGCTGTCACAAGGCAAGTTCGCCCTGCAGGGATTCGGCGAGGGCAGCGTGGTTGCTTTCAGGAATATCCGCGTCAAGTCGCTGCCGACCGGCGGGCGAGGCGAGGATTCTCGCTTAGCAGAACAGATTGCATACGAGAAGCGAATTTCATCGTTTCATGCCGCGGACCTGCCGCTAATCGATTACCATGTGCACCTGAAAGGGGGGCTGACTCTTGAACAGGCACTTGAAAAATCCAGAGCCGCCGGCATCACTTACGGCATCGCGGAAAACTGCGGCCTGGGATTTCCCGTGACAAACGACGAGCAGTTGAAGCAGTCGTTCGACCGGCTGGAGGGCCGGCCTGTCTTAAAAGCGATGCAGGCCGAGGGACGCGAGTGGGTTAATATGTTCTCGCCCGAGATGATCGCAAAGTTCGATTATGTCTTTTCCGATGCTTTGACCTTCCACGACAAGCAGGGCCGCCGGACCCGGCTGTGGATGGCAAACGAAGTATTCATCGATGACGAACAGGAGTTTATGGATATGTACGTCGGCAAGATCGTGACGATACTGGCCGACGAGCCGATCGACATCTTCGTAAATCCGACGTTCTTGCCTGCCGTGATCGCCGAGCGGTACGACGAGCTATGGACACAGCAGCGGATGCGGAAAGTCGCCCGGGCTGCTGTTAAAAACGGAGTTGCGATTGAAATTAACGCCAGGTATCGCATTCCCAGCGTGAAATTCATCAAGCTGGCAAAACAGGCCGGGGCGAAGTTTGCCTTCGGGACCAATAACGGCGGTAGAGAACTGGGGCACCTGGAATACTCGCTCGACGTGGCTGAGCAGTGCGGGTTGACAAAAGATGATATGTTCGTCCCCAAGCCGTACGGCGAAAAACCGATTCAGACGAAAAAGCGACGCTGATATGGTTGGTGTTTGAATCTTGGTGAAATATCCGAAACGCGGCCGACTATATGCGGTAAAGATTCTTCGCTTTACTGCCTTTTGCTAAGAATGGATACGAAAACAGACATATCTAATTCGGCATTAATAGGCATTATATTGTCAGGTCTGGCCATGTCGGTCGGTTGGGGCTTTCGCGGCGACTACGGCCATGAGGCCGGCGCGATGGTTCCGGGCGCGCTGTTGGGCCTTGCAATCTGCCTGGCCTCCGGCAGGCGGGACTGGTGGCATCGCTCGACCATTATGGCTATGTGCGGCGCTGTCGGGTGGGCGTTCGGCGGGCAGATGAGCTACGGGCGGGTAATCGGCTACACGGCAAGCTTTTCACTGCCGGATGTCGCCTATGGTTACGGTTGCCTGTTCCTGATCGGAGGATTGTGGGCAGGGATTGGTTCGGCGATTCTCGCTCTTAGCGTAACCCAATCCCGTTCACATCTGGAGAGTTTCGCAGGACCTTTGGTGGCGTTGTGGCTCGTATGGTTTGCTATGGACTTGAGCGGCTTGACCGGGTGGCTTGCGGGAACGTGGTATTTAAATGACACCGACTGGTTCGCGGCATTGTCGGCTCTGCTTGTAGCCGGCGTATACGCAATTATTGTTCCTCGCAGTCGGCCGGCCTGCTTTTTTATCATGCTGCTGGCCGGCGGCTGGTGGGCCGGATACATAATCCTGACCTTCCTGCTGAAACTGCGCATGACCCCACCTCGCAGCGATAATTGGTCGGGTTGCGTCGGTCTGTTCGTCGCTATTGTGTTTTACCTGATTCGTCAACACAATCGGGCGGCATTAAATGTTACGCTCAGTGGCTTGCTGGCCGGCGGGATAGGTTTTGCCGTTGGAGGTTTTGTTAATATGCTCGGTCGCGCACAGTGGGGGCCGATTGGCCGCTTCGATTCGTTGCAGGGCTTGGATTATTGGAAATGGATGGAACAGCTCTTCGGATTGATTATGGGCATAGGAGTTGGCCTGGCTTTCCTTCGAAGAGTAAAGCCGAAGCTTGTTTCCCCTGCGGAAGATCGGAGCGGAGGAAACCTTAATACCGTTGGACTGATTTTCCTGCTTCTGGTCGTGATGTGGACCAATCTGCATAAAAACGTTCTGAACTGGGCAAAGGGCAAACACATCCCGGAAAGTCTCTTAGGCATCCGGGCCGAATGGTGGTTCTTGCTGGTTGGGCTTATACTTTCGGCAATGATATTAGTGGCGATCGTCCGGCGTCACCGTCAGGATTTGCCTTTAGCGCCTTCCGGTGATTTCGGACGTGGCCAGTTGTTGTTTCTTGTTATTCTCTGGATTGCCGTTGCCGGAGCCTTCACGCAGGCCCTCCCGGCTATGGCCGGCAAGGGAGTATTCTTCGTACATGTGACGTTCTGGATCACCGCCGGGATTTGTTCCCTGATCGTCCTTGGATTATCAGACAAACCCGGAATCCAATCCGAAGCACAAATTGCCGCCTCCGATAAAATCTGGAAATCCGGCATGCGACATTGGATAAGCTGGCTGCTGATTCCCGTCCTCATCATCCTGCTGGCGTATCTAACCGTCTCGGCACATAAAGAACCGACGCCGGGTAGTCACCTGCGTTTCACAAAGAATGCACAGCAATAGCGGATACACCACCTTACCAGCGATGAATACGAGAATCTTGTCTTGTCACAAAGTACCTGAGCAACAGTAAATGGCCGGGCGAGTTGTTAGTATCGCCGTCCGCCACCGCCGCCACCGCCGCCACTTCGGCCGCCGCGTCCACCGCCGCCATATCCGCCGCCGCCACCGCCGCCGCCGCGTCCACCGCGTCTGGAATCGCCTCGTCCGCCGCCTCCACGGCCGCCAGCCGGCCTGGGCTTGGCTTCGTTTACATTAATCTTTCTGCCCTTCAACTCCCGTTCCTCCAGACCGGTTATTGCCGCTGTAGCCTCTTCTTTTGAGGGCATTTCTACAAATCCGAATCCTCTCGATTCACCGCTGAATTTGTCCTTAATCACCGTAGCCGATTCAACCTGCCCGAATGTTTCAAACTCCTGGCGCAAGTCTTCGTCCGTTACATCATGGGACAGATTTCCTACATAAATGTTCATTCTGTTCTCCTTATTCACTTACTTGTTCGCACCAGGGCACATTTTCCCATAGAGAAAAAGCCGGTACATATTATATTTCCTGGAATATATGCCGCTCTCAGTTCGGATGGCGTACTATTTCCAACAAAAGTTTTGCAAAATAAAAGAAATAACGCTTATAGTAAGCCAAGATGCCAACATTAGCAAACGCCGTTTCTGCTATTTCAGCGCTCACGTATAACGATTATTTCAATACAATTGTCGTAATATAACGTCGTTGCGTACGGATTGCAACAAAAATTTCCGGATTTTTTAGGATTCTGCCGGTTTGCGGATTCTGCTCGGCATTTCGATAGAAATATTTAGATGATTTGCCTGTGGATTCGTGGTATTCTTTGCGTGGCTATTAGCAGGAAAGGAATATTATGAAAAAGGCTGTTCTTGTCTTAACAATCAGCACGTTTGCCGCCAATTTAATGGCTGAGGCGCCAAAAGTCGAACTCATCCGGGGCGAAAACAAAATCGAGGTGGTTATTGCCGGGGAGCCTTTCACCAGCTATCTCTACGGCAACAACCTGACCAAGCCGCTGCTGGTTCCGGTGCGGACGCCTTCCGGAATCGAAGTTAGCCGGCGTTTTCCGCTAACCAATGTAGAGGGCGGCAGTATGGACCACGAGCATCACGTCGGCATTTTCTTTGCCGTCGATAAGGTCAACGGCGTCAACTTCTGGAAGAACACCGATGTACCGCCGCAAATAAGGCACGTGGAGATCACAGAAATGTTAGACGGCCCCGGCACCGGAAAACTTTCAGCCGTTTCGCACTGGATAGATGATAAGCGGCAGGTAATGCTGGAGGAACGACGTGCTATGGTCTTCCTCGCCAGCGAACATGAGAATGAATATGCTATCGACCTGGGTATCGATCTGACGGCCAGATGCCCCCGCGTCGTGTTCGAAGATATCGAAGAAGGCATGTTCGCGATCCGCGTCAGCGACTATCTGAGAGAGGGCGATCCTGAAATCTCGCCGCAGCCGGGCAGGCCGCTGCCGGATGAATCACTATCCGGCACCGGCAGATATTTCAGCTCCAACGGCGACGAGACGGCAAAGAATGTCTGGGGCAAAAGGGCACGCTGGGTTGCCCTGCAGGGCGTCAGGCGGGGCAAGGTCGTCGGCGTTGCCATTCTTAACCACCCGGCCGGCATAAACTACCCCACGTATTGGCACGCGAGAAATTACGGCCTGTTCTCGGCAAACCCGCTCGGCCAGGCAGACTTCCAAAGACAGCGGCCGCGAAAGTATCGTAAGAACAAAGTCATACCGCTAAGGCTGACGCTCGAACAGGGCGAGACGGCACATTTCAGGTTTCTAGTGATAGTCTACGAAGGATTCCGAACAAACGAACAAATTGAAGAAAGATTCAAAAAATTCGCTTCAGTGAAGGGAGATTGACAATGAATAACCTTACACGCAGAGATTTTGTTAAAAGTACCGCGGCGGTCGGCGCCGCTCTGGCGATACCGTTCTCCAGGGTACGGGGCGCCAACGATAACATTCGCGTCGGCGTAGCGGGGATTCGCGGCCGGGGAGGCGGACTCGTTAGTGAATTCCATGACCTCGAAGGCGTGCATGTCGTCGCGCTGTGCGACGTCGATAGCGAGGTTCTGGATAAGCGGGTAAAACAACTCAAGGACCGCAACGAAACAGTCGCCGGCTACGGTGATTATCGCCGGATGCTCGAAGACAAATCCATCGATATCATCGCCATCGCCACGCCCGACCATTGGCACGTGCCGATCGCGGCGGCGTCGGTCATTGCCGACAAGGATGTGTACGTGGAAAAACCTCTCAGCCACACTATCGCCGAAGGTCGTCTGCTGGTCAATCTCGCTCGCAAGCACGGCAAGATGGTGCAACACGGCACACAAACACGCTCGGCCGATGGCGTCAGGGAAGGAATCGAATACCTCAAATCGGGCAAGCTCGGCAAAATCCGAATGGCCAAGGCAATCGACTGCCAGTTGCGTGGTCCCATCGGCCGCGAGCCCGACAGTGAAACGCCGCCCGGCGTCAATTACGACCTCTGGCTCGGCCCGGCACCGAAACGGCCATTCAATAAGAACCGCTACCACTACAACTGGCACTGGTTCTGGGACTACGGCACGGGCGATACTGGCAATGACGGCATCCACCAGATCGACATCGCCCGCTGGGGACTCGGTGTCGAAATGCCGAAGGCCGTTACGTGCAGCGGTGGGCAACTCTTCTACGACGACGACCACGAGACGCCCGATACCCAGGTCGCCACGTTCGAGTACGACGATGTGTACCTGATGTATGAGATGCGATTGTGGACGCCGTACGGCCTCGAAGGCCACGATAACGGCGATATCTTCTACTGCGACGAAGGCACAATGTCCATCGGCAGGAAAGGCTGGCAGGTCACATTCAAGAACGGCAAAGAAGGCCCCGGAGGCCCGCGAGGCAGCTACGCCCACGCCGAGAATTTCATCAAAGCCATCCGCAGCCGCAAGTCAAGCGACCTTAACGCCGACGTTGAGGTCGGCCACCGTTCGGCAACACTTTGCCACATGGCCAATATCGCAATGCGAGTCGGCCACCGGCTAAAATTCGACGCCACAAACGAACTCTTCATCGACAACGCTGAAGCTAACACTTACCTGACCAAGCAATACAGAAAAGGTTACGAGCTTCCAACACTCTAATGGCACTCGAACTCATTTTACGGCCTTTGGGCCGTCGGGGCCCAATGGATCAATCTGCTTTAGGTTCTTGTCCTGAAGAGCTTTATAGCAGTCGGGCAGGTCGAACGACTTCAGGATGTTCGGCACGAGGGCTGAGAGCGGCCATGAATATGTTTCCGACTCGGCGATATCGGAATAGCTGGTCAGGGCGTTTTTCAGCGTAACCTGCTTAACTTGGTCGGAAAGCACGGCAGCGAAGGTAGCTGGGATAGTGCCCCAGCCTTTAGCGACTAAGTGCACTTCCTCGTAGCCGTTGCTCTTGAGCCAGCCGAGCACGCGGAGAATATCGCGGGTCCTTTGACCCGGATAAGGTTTGCCGAGCATTATAGAATGAATTGCGTAGAAGTAATCGCTGCCGTAGGCGCCGAGATACGAATTCTCATCGCACGTATCCGGCTGGGATTCTCCGATACCCCGTACGTCGCACGTGTAGAAAGCCGCATCTGGCTCGGCGGCAATCAGCTCTTTGATAAGCGGTTCGGACCGCAGTTCGGCATCGCTGGACTGGTGCGAAATGTAAAGGATGGCCCGCTTCTGCCCTTTGGGCGGCCGGGAGTACAGCCGTTCGTCGGAAAGACGATACACCACGGCGAGAATCCCCGGCTCGGTCTCGACAAGGTAGGTCGTCCAGTTCGGCTTCGGGAATCGGCGCGAACGCCAGTTGCGGAGTATGCGGTATTCGGGCGGCTCCTGGGTCTGGAAAGCTGCCGGTCCTCGAAATCCCAGCACCTTTGCGATACGCCGCTTGAGCATGGGAGCGGGAATATTTTTTCGCCGTTGTGTTGCCAGTTGCTGAGAAAGCTCTTTTGTAAATGAATAGATGGGGCGCGAATTCAGCTCGCAGACCTGCCCGCGCGGCGCGCAGTAGAGCGTTTCGTCTTTTTCGATCACCAGTTCCGGCTCGCTCGTCGCGTCGGAGACGCCGGTAGCACGATTGAACCACTGGTACATGGCCTCGCGGTTTTCCTTGGAGTAGCCGTGGTAGCCCGGACCGATGAAAAGTCCGACGTTCTCTTCGGCTTCCAGGAGTCCATACAATTGACGAAGCCGCTGATATGACTCTTCGGCTCCGCGGGCGTCGAAGTAGTCTTTCTCCTTTGAGAGAATGATAACCGGCTTGGGCGCCATCGCGGCGAGAAAATCGCTGTGGTCCAAGCCGAGAGCTAATGCGTTAGGAGGGCACTGCTCGGTGTCGGCGGGCAGTTCGTTCTCTGTGTTCCGGCGGAATGTGATAACGAAACAGCTCGGGGCTGCCATCGTCCAGCGCCTCTCGACGCCGCACAGCCACGTCGTCATCGTGCCGCCGCCCGAGTTGCCGGTCACACCGATGTGCTTCGGATCGACTTCGTCCCGGGTCAACAGGTAGTCCAGGGCGCGTATGCCGTCCCATGCTCGCCATGAGCCGATGAACTCGCCGACCAGGAACTGCTGGTTGCCGGCGTATAAATGCTCGCGGACACCGGCGCCGATTTTCGATTTCAGATTCTCGTCAGGGTACTGGAGGCGTTCGCCCTGGCTGATGGGATCGTAGATCAGAACGACGTAGCCCTGGCGGGCAAGTCCCTGGGCGAAGGATTGGTACACATTAATCATTTTTCCGGTAGCCGAGTGGCCGCACGTGCCGACTACGCCGGGCAGCGGGAACGGCCGGCCCTTGGGGATGTACAGGTTGGCGGTTACAAGGAAGCCGGGCCGGCTCTCGAAAATAATGTTCTCTATCTTGTACTCGTCCCGATCGACGACGCCGGTAATAAGCGGCTTGAGCGGCGTCTTGTCAGGCCATGGCCCGAAGCTCTGCTGGATCTTTTCGCGAACGTCACGAACATACGCTTCGGCGTCGGCCTTTGTTTTAAGGTCGGCTCGCCGCTCGTTCGCTCGATCCTCGATGCGACGCACTGACCGAACGAAATATTCCTGTACCATACGGGGAAATCGATTGAGCGGTTTAACTGAATCGCTGTTCGAAGCTGCTGCGGCTTTGGCCGGGCTTATATAAAGCAGGGCGGTCATTAAAAGAATGAAAACGTTTATTGCCCTGATGTGCGGGACATGGTGACATGTTGACTTATTCGACGAAGCTTTTGAAGGAGCAGTAAAATAGAACATTATTTAATCCTCATATTAAACCTCTGTGAGTATTCGAATTTGCATTATAACCTTTAAAGAGGTTGGTGGGAACGGGCAAATCAGATTGAGTATAAGACAGGTTTTTATGACTGCTATAATCGTCAAATGGGAAAAATCGTGACAATATTCCTAAAATATGAATAATTCAATAACATTAGAATTCTATAGGAGTTATGTGTGAATGAAGCTTAAAATCTGGTTATTAGAGACACGGCCACAGTTTCTTCTGCTCTCGGTGGTTCTGGTGCTGCTTGGTACGGCGATAGCCCGGCACGAGGGCTGTTTTGACTTGCTTAAATTCGTGCTGACTCTGATCGGCCTGCTGCTGGCTCATGCGAGCGTCAATGTGCTCAATGATTATTTCGATTACAAAAGCGGCATAGATTTGGAAACGACTCGAACGCCTTTTTCCGGAGGCAGCGGAGTTCTCCCTAACGGACTTCTCAAACCGAAGGGCGTATATATATATGGTGTGGGCTGTTTGATGGCGGCTTTAGTGATTGGTATTTACTTGACTTTTATTTCCGGCTGGCAGCTTCTACCTTTGATATTACTCGGCGGCCCGGTGATTTACTTTTACACATCTCATTTGACAAAATGGCTGGCGGGAGAATTCTGGGCGGGCCTCGGATTGGGAATGCTGCCTGTTTTAGGGACGTATTTCGTTCAAACCGGCAGCTACAACGTTGAAGCTGTTGTCGCCTCTCTGGCGCCGGGATTCTTAACCGCGAATTTACTTCTACTTAATGAGTTTCCCGACGTTGAAGCGGACAAAAAAGGCGGCCGGTATAACCTGGTGATTGCCCTGGGGCCTAAAACGGCCGGCCGATTGTACGCCGGGCTTATGGCGCTGACGTACCTCAGTATTATTGGCGGAGTGGTCTTGAAATTAATGCCGCCGGCAAGTCTCGTTGTGCTTGCTTCGGTACCTTTTGCCTTAAAAGCGATTAGCATAACATTCAAACACTACGACAATTTTCAGGAACTCATGCCTGCCTTAAAAATAAACGTAATAACAATTTTAGGAACCAACACCTTGCTGGCGATTGGCTATTTTCTAAGCCGTTCTCGATAAGAATGTGGCGAATTGAGTCTGGCGGTGGCGTTTTTTCGCCTTCTTTAGAGGGTAAAAAAAATTTCAGATTCTTTTATTTTTTTGTTGACTATTGCTACACATGTAGTAGAATTCTGTTACGTTTGTAGTAAGGAGAGCAGAATATGAAACTAACCGAACCGGAATGGCTGATCATGAACACATTGTGGGAAAAGCACCCGGTCAAGGCGCGAGACGTGGTCCAGCGGCTGCCGTCCACAGTGAACTGGGCATATACGACCGTAAAGACCATGCTGGACCGGCTGGTCGAGAAGAAAGCGGTCGGCAAGAGCAAACGCGGCAATATCGGCCTCTACGAACCACTCGTTTCACGCCGGCAGGCTCGTCGAACCGCAATGAGGATAATGCTGGACCAGGCCTTTGACGGGGCCTTCGGGCCTATGATGCACTTCCTTGTGGAAGATGAGAAGCTGTCGGCCGAACAACGCAAAGAGCTAATCAAAATACTTTCAGGTAAAAAGCAGAAAAAGGGAGAACGAAAATGATTACACAAATAAATAGTGTCGCTGAAGGCTGGTGGAATTGGATGTGGCCGATGTTCTGGCAGGTAAGTGTGCTGGTGGTTTTTGTTGGAGCAGTCGATCTTCTCCTCCGAAAGCGAATCTGGCCTCAGGTCAGGTATACGCTTTGGCTGCTGATTTTGGTGAAGTTGATATTACCGCCGGCATTTTCGCTTTCCACAAGCGTTGTTTCACAGGTTCGGATGCTGGCTGGCCGGACGGCTGTACAGCTCAGTGACACAGACATGCCGGCTGTTATGCCAACCGTTCGGACGAGCACGGAAATACCTTCGCTTGCTACGGGCGACAGCATCGAGCCGGCTCCTGATCGTGATGGTATGATGAGCAGTAAGGCCGCCGAACCTGCCGGGCGGATTCTTTCTATCAGTGCTGCGGCATCAATTGGGCGTGTCGGATTGCACTGGAAGGTTTGCGCGATGGCCGTCTGGCTGGCAGGTGTAATCGTACTTGGCTTGTGGGCGGCAGTCAGGTTTCGAAAACTCCGGCAGCTCCATAACGGCAAATTTTCAGATGCAGATATGCCTGAATGGTTTGGGACTTTATTTACGAATACGGCGAAAAAACTCGGCCTTAAGAAGCTTCCGGGGATAGTTTTATCTAAAAATATTGCTTCTCCGGCTGTTTTCGGAACGTTCAGACCGGTGCTCGTGCTGCCCGCCGATACGGTTCGTCATCTTTCTCAAAATCGCACCGAGCACATCCTGCTGCACGAGCTTGCACACATCAAGCGTGGAGACCTTAAGGTCAACAGCCTGTATATGCTGCTGCAGATCGTGTACTGGTTCAATCCTCTGCTCTGGCTGCTCCGTCGGCGGTTGCAGCATTTGAGAGAGCTTTGCTGTGATGCGACCGTAGCGGGAATTCTGCGGGACAAGACAACGGATTATCGCGAAACCATCCTGCAGAACGCAAAGTGGTTGCTGACCGGGCCGGCAAGGTCCGGGATCGGATTATTAGGATTAGCAGAAGATTCCCGCAACCTGTTAGTGCGTCTTGACTGGCTGGAGAGAAAAACCTGGAAGCACCGCGGCCTGCGTATCGTCACAGTTTGTGCCGCTATTGCCCTTATGTCGGTTTGTATTCTGCCAATGGCAAAAGCTAAAAGTGCCGCTGTTTCGGGAAAGAGAGAATCAACTCCGGTCAATCTATCTGATATTGCTTTACTTTATCATAGTAATCCTGATGTTCGTATTAAAACAATCAAAAAGCTTGCGGCGAGTAATGATATCGAATTAATAGACGACCTGATTCGCGCAGGCAGTGTGGAGAACTATACTCCAGTGCATAATGAGTATGGCCGGGTATTGCAGTCATTGACAAGAAATCGAAATGTCCGGGGAAAAGGCGTCTGGAAAGCCTGGCTGGCCGGAGAGGCAAAGGCTGGCCGACTGAAAATCGAATATTTACCAATTTACCCTGATCCCAATAATCAAAGTAAGATTTTATCCTTTGCTCTCAAAGGGCCGGATGATTTTGATGAGATGGCAACTGCATTGACTGCGGAAATCTATGACCGTCGAAAATGTCATGATGCTCTGAGGTACATGGTCTTTAACGACAATCTTTCTGAGGTACAAAAGTTTCTGATTGGAGACTGGCTGCACAAATTATTTTCCCACCAAAATATTAACATAAACGATATTGGTTATTTTTTGAATGGCCTTGCAAATCCTGGACACTTACGAGGGCAAATAAATAACCAAATCTCCAATTGCCTGGACTCGAATAATCCAATCGTGGTTGCTAACGCTCTGAATCTTATCGCCGGAGTTGAAGGATTTTCGACCCGTTTTATCGTTCCTGGAGTAGAAAAAAAGGTGGAAACACTTCTCTCCAGTTCAGTGCCGGAAGTTGCGGTTCAGGCACAACGAGCTATAGAGAGAATCAGGCCGGGCGAGAAAACGGCTCAGGACACCACCCCCGTAAAAGTGAAGGATGGCTTGCATATCAGGGCCTTCATCGACGGCAGGGACGCAATCAAGATAAAGGGCGTCGAACTTTGGTATGAGCACCATGCCTGGGATTTGCCGGGTAAATGGTGGGACAGAAGCGGCAATATCAAACACGACGAGCCTACGTATATCAACGGGACTGCGTGGAAACCCCAGTGGCAGGAAAGAGTATCGAAACCGTATCGACTGGAGCAAGCCGTCCCGCTGCGGGAAACGAACAATCTCATAAAATTGACAAAGATTGCCGGAAGGGGATCTGTCTCCATTGCCGAGAAGCCGCAACAGGCGAACGATTACACGCTCTCGATTCTGCTGGACGACAGTCGCTACAGTAGAGCACAATGGTATGAGTTCGTCATTCAATGGGGAGCGGAATCGCAAGAACAAGGTCCGAGCCTGCCGTCTGTTACGACAAATGATTTGCAGCGAATGATCGATTCCGCTCAGGCGGGTGGGATGGTAGTTATACCAAAGGGTGTTTATACTGAGCCGGTGACTGTTACGAAGCCATTGACACTTAAAGGTGAATCTAGGAACGACTGCATTTTCGAAGTAACTTCTAATCAGCCGGCTATTTCTGTCGACACTAAAGGTAAAGGCAGAGTAATAATCGATACGGTGACAATTAAATGGCAATTGGCAACAAGTGACAGGACCGAGCATCCCTTTGCAGTCGCCGTCAAAGACACCAAGGTAGAGGTCAGGAATTGCTGCTTCCAGCCGCTGGGGAATTTCAAACGCTGTCCCGTGGCGATAAATGCTATGGGATTTTCCGAGCTTAATATAAATACTTGCAGATTCGAGGGATTCGAATATACCGTCTGCTTCGGCCAGGGCACAAAAGGGACGATACACAACAGCCTGGTTATGGGTTCCGGACATCAAGGCATTTCGCTATACTCCGGCGCAACGGCCGAGATTATCGGAAACGTTGTCACGGGCTCAAGATATCACGCTGTACGCAGCACCGGCGGAACTTTGAATATGAAAGATAATCTTATCATAAAGAACGCCAACAGGGGAGTCTATCTCGGCAATAAAAGCGCACGCGGCACGATTGCCAACAATGTGATAATCGGCAACGGAACCGGCATCAGCGGCTTTGCACGATCCAATGTAAAAGTAGAAAATAATATTATTGCCGATTCGAGTTACGCCGGCATCGGAATGCGAGATTCGTGCGGTCTGTCGATTCGCGACAATATTTTCCGGGCTAATGAGCGAGGCTTGATTCTATTTAAAGAGATTGGGGGCAATGGCAATACCGTTTACAGAAATACATTCTGGCGGAACAAGGTCGATACTGAAAACCTGGACAAAGCAGCCGATTCGATAATCGCCGATCCGGATTTTGTCGATGCTGATAATGGTGACTTTTTATTGAAGTCCGGGCCGGCATTGCAGCAGAAGCAAGGCCTGACGAATCCGGAGATATTTAAGACACTATGGAAAATATGGAAAAATCGTGAAGATAAAAATGTGCCGGTCGCAGGAAATTAAAAACTTATGGAAGGGCGAATTTTCATCGGGAAATATTTGCCATTTCAGACCTGGCTTTAATATTTCATAGCTTTCGTGGTTCTGTACCTATCCATACGACTCTCTTATACCAATTGTGCATAATCAATGCGCTTGTTCGTGTCATTTCGAGCGCAGCGAAGCGGAGTCGAGAAATCTGGATTCAGACTGAACTTGCTTTTC
>Ga0307433_1000175_pt1 | contig 58444 bp, 51 predicted proteins | sample SalMarWE160210MG_FD_202166 | JGI IMG/M metagenome (GOLD analysis project Ga0307433, IMG submission 202166) | Salt marsh sediment microbial communities from the Plum Island Ecosystem LTER, Massachusetts, United States - WE1603-210 | ecosystem: Environmental > Aquatic > Marine > Intertidal zone >...
GCATCGAAATATTGCTTGTGTGATTTTTTTACTAAAACCCATTATAAGCAAAGATGCAGGGCATTTCGAGTACTTTTGTGAAGTCATCAATAATAAAACTCAAGAAGTCACGCTTGTATGAAGACTACTTTATGGTTAAACAGGGAGCCCCCTACATGGACTACTTCAGCTTTCGCTGGTGGCTTACCTCCGGAGCGATAGTCTTCTCTGTGCTGGTAAGTCTGGCGGCCGGCGTCTATCCTACGCTGCGAGCGGCACGTGTCGATCCCGTCGTGGCACTCCGGCATGATTAACCTTCCGGCGTTTAAATCGCACCGGCCGGGCAGAATATGCCGTAGATACAAAACCGGTTATTTCAGAGATTCGAAGAACCTCTTGAATCGCGGCTGATACTTGTCGGTTATGTCAAACGATCCGATGACACCCTTTGCCTGCCCGACGATTGATTCTCTGTCGACAAATCCAAAATATCTCGAATCTCTGCTGCTGTCCCTGTTATCGCCCATTACAAAGTAGCTGCTCTGCGGCACAGTCACCGGCCTGAAACTCCGCATCGCTTCAATCGAAGGAATGCTCATGACGGTATGAGTGACTCGGCCCAAATCTTCCATTGCTAAAACACATTTAACTCTCCGCTTACCGGATAGAATTTCTGTGTAATTCCCGCCAATTTTCGTATAAACAACAGGTTCTCCATTAAGAAAAAGCGTATTGTTTTTCATCTGGATTGTGTCGCCCGGCAGGCCTATCACTCTCTTGACTAACCGGACTCCGTCTTCAGGGGAAAAGCAAATGACAATGTCCCCTCTTTTAGGATCCGACCATTTTGCAAGCCGATGCATAGTCAGAGGAATCCGGAGATCGTAGGCTATTTTGTTCACATAGATCAAGTCACCTTCCAGAATAGTGGGGTTCATCGAGCCGGTCGGCACCCAATTCCAGTCCGCCAGCGACGATTTTAGAGGAATGACTACGAAGACGACGAACAAAAGAGGGATTCGCCATTCCTTCCAGAACCTGTGTAAGTATTTCTTCACTCTTGCGGTCTTCATTTGTTTCCTCACTGAAATTATCATCGGTTAAAGAAGTGTCAATCTATACGAGGAAAATGCGTTGATGTTCTCTTTTGATCTTATTTTATGCCGCTATTTGCATAGCAAGCGACTGGTTTGTTCGGCCTTGGGACCATTGCCCCCCTGGTTTTGGTGGAGGAACGATAAAATAGACATAATCCATGCACCTTTGATAAAATACGCCTTGTTCGAAGTTGCGTTTGTTACGGAGATTTGATATTTTAGTGCAACATCGAGGCGAAGTTGTGTCGCTAAACGTATGAGAAATAGGATTTCGACCAAAAAATGGATTAGTGGAGGCAAGATAATGAGACAAGCTGCAAGGATGTTATTTACGCTGGGTATTCCTGTAATACTTTTTTCAACGCTGGCGGGCTGTCAGCAAGGCGTACCCGAATCAGGGAAAAAGGTTATGCTCTGGAACGGGAAAGACCTTTCCGGCTGGAAATTATACGTCGCCGACAAAAACACCAATGTCAATGACATCTGGTCGGTCAGAGACGGCGTCGTATATTGCGCGGGAAAACCCAACGGATATATGCGTACTAAAGGCAAGTATGCAGATTACAAGCTGCACCTCGAATGGCGATGGCCGGGCCAGCCCACCAACAGCGGCGTATTGCTTCATGCCTCCGGAACGGACCAGGTATGGCCCCAATGCATCGAATGCCAGCTAAAAGCAGGCAGCGCCGGAGACTTCGTCCTGATGGGCGGTGCGGGAATCACCGTTGACGGCAAGGACATGCAGAACGCCGAGAAGCGATTCGTGGTGATACCAAAGAAACAGCAAAGCAGCGAAAAACCCGCCGGCCAGTGGAATACGTACGATATCCATAGCAACAAGGGCACGATTAGCTGTTATGTCAATGGCGTGCTCCAGAACGAAGGAACCGCTGCGAGCCTAACGGCCGGCTGGATCTGCCTGCAAAGCGAAGGCGGCCCGATTGAGTTCCGCAACATCTACATAGAGCCGCTCAAATAGAGTATTTTTCCGCTTTGATAAAGGCAGAAATCTATTGAGCTTTGTGTCATTTAAGAGGCAATCAGAGATATTAGAACTCTGAAGTTTGATAGAATTGCATTTTCACTTTACGGCCCGGATTATATCCTCATGATGAGAAGAAATTAAAGCACATATCCGTTGAAAAAAAGCGAGTATTTCTTGACTTCTTGAGCGGTTAGAGGTATTCTATTTGCCCAAGATTAAGCATTTAAGGATAACAGAGAATATATGAAGGATATTGAGAAACCACAGGAACAATTCGAGGATATGCGTATCCTTGATGAGTTGAAGAATTCGTATCTTAACTACGCAATGAGCGTGATCGTTTCACGTGCGCTGCCGGACGTTCGCGATGGTTTGAAACCTTCGCAAAGACGCATCCTGGTTGCAATGAACGACTTGAACCTCGGCCCCCGAAGCAAGCACCGAAAGTGCGCCAAGATCGTCGGTGATACCGGCGGCAACTACCACCCTCACGGCGACCAGGCAACCTATGGAACCCTTGTCAGGTTGGGCCAGGAATGGAATATGCGTTATCCACTGGTGAACCCGCAGGGCAACTTCGGGAGTATCGATTCCGATCCGCCGGCGGCGATGAGATATACCGAGGCAAGAATGGCTGCCCCGGCAACGGACATGCTCGAAGATCTCAAGCACGACACCGTTGATTTCATACCGAACTACGATGAGACCCGGACCGAACCGACGGTTCTGCCGTCGAAGTTCCCGAACCTGCTTGTCAACGGCTCTACCGGAATCGCGGTCGGAATGGCCACCAATATCCCGCCGCACAACGTCGCCGAGGTTTGCGACGCCCTGCTGTTGGTTATTAATGAGCCGACCTGCGGATTCAAGGATATTATCAAGCTTCTACCCGGCCCGGACTTCCCAACAGGCGGAATTATCTGTGGCAGAAAAGGGATAATGGACGCTTATACGACCGGTCGGGGTCACTTGAAGGTTCGAGGAAAAATCAATATTGAAACGACTAAAAAGGGCAGGGAGAGAATCGTCGTTACTGAGATACCGTATATGGTCGTCAAGACCACGATAGTCGCGAAGATCGCGGATTGCGTTCACAATAATACGCTCCCTGAAGTAGCCGACGTCAGAGATGAATCGGATCGCCACGGGCTGCGGATTGTCGTGGACCTGAAAAAAGACGCCGAAGCCGATGTCGTACTGAATAAGCTGTATCGTTACACTCTTCTGCAGACCACTTTTGCCATCGCCAGTATCGCGCTGGTCAATAACAGGCCTGAAACACTCAATATCAGGGAGATGCTCGATTGCTTCATTGAGCATCGCAAAATAGTCATCCGCAGACGAAGCCGGTTCCTGCTGAAAAGATGCCAAAACAGGGCCCACATTCTCGAAGGTCTTCTTCTGGCGGTAAGTGACATCGATGAAATTATCGATTTGATAAAGAAATCGCCGGACACCCCCACCGCAAAGCTGAACCTGATGAAGAAGCCTTTGAGGTTGGCCGAAGTGGGTACACTGAAGAAAATCCTGCCCGAGGCTTTTATAAGGGAGAAAAGCAAGGGCGAACATTTCCTTACCGGCCCGCAGGCTGATGCGATTTTGACGATGCAGTTGCAGAGGCTTACCGGCCTGGAGATGGAAAAGCTCGCTAAAGAATACGCTGACCTGATCGAGCAGATAGAAGGCTATGAGGCGATATTGGCCAGCGATCAAATCCTGCTGGACATCATCAGGGAAGACATTTATGAAATAAAGGAAAAGTTCGGTGACGCCAGGCGGACAAAAATCACCGCTGCCGCCGAGATGTTCGCCGATGAAGACCTGATCGCCGAGGAGGAAGTTATCGTCACGGTAAGTCACAGCGGATACGTCAAGCGGCTTCCCATCGATACCTACCGCAAGCAGGCCAGAGGCGGCAGAGGAATTATCGGCTCGGATACAAAAGAAGGCGATTTCATTAAGCATCTGTTCATCGCCTCTACCCACGATTACCTGCTGATTTTTACCAATCGAGGCAAGTGCTACTGGCTGAAAGTTTATGACATACCGAGCATGACCAGACAGAGCAAGGGCAGAAATATTGTCAACCTGCTGAAGCTTGGAAACCAACAAATCGCATCGATCATCAACGTCAGCAGTTTCGACGATGAAATCGCTGAAGAAGGCGAAGAAGCACAACAGCGGCAACTGGTAATGGCCACAAAAAACGGCATTGTCAAAAAAACGAGATTGTCAGCCTACAGCAATCCGAGAACCACCGGGGTTATCGCCATCAATCTGGATCCGAACGATGATTTGATTGATGTTGCATTGACCACAAGTTCCGATCATATTATCCTCGGCACGCGAGACGGCATGACGATACGTTTTGACGAAAGCCAGGTCCGTTCGATGGGCCGTGTCTCGCGAGGGGTCAAAGGGATTAACCTGCGCACCGGCGATGCTCTCGTCGGCATGGTGATTGTCGAGGAAAAAGCCGCCCTGTTCACGGTATGTGAAAACGGATACGGCAAAAGAACCGGCCTTGATAATTACCGGTCACAGAGTCGCGGCGGAGTTGGCTTGAAAAACATAAAGACAAGCTCTCGGAACGGCAAAGTCGTTGCGCTCCAGGCGGTCCATAGCAAGGATGATCTGATGATGATAACCGCAAACGGTATAATTATCCGCACCGGACTCGACCAAATCCGTTCGATCGGCCGGAATACTCAGGGCGTGCGATTGATAAATCTCAAAGCCGGTGACAAGCTCGTTGCAGCCGAAAAGATAGCGTCCGAAGAAGCGGATAATTCGAAAGCCGAATCCAACGAAAAAGGCAAGTCACAATCAAAACCGAAAAACAAGGACAAAGAAAATAAAAAGTGAAGCATATCGTGAATCGTGATTCGCACTCCACAGGAAGCCTCGCGGCGGAGCTAATTTACGTAATTGCTGGCAAAGATGATTCTCTTGTCAGCTCTAAGTGCGCCGAGCTTCTCGACGGGCTTTTGGAGCCGTCGCAAAGGGCTACGGGACTCTTTGACGCCGAGGCGGCTTCGGTCTCGGCATCAGATGTGCTGGATGAACTGCGGACAGCACCGTTTCTAACCGGCAAACGAGTCGTTCGTATAAAGGGGGCCGACGAATTCATATCTAAGAACCGTCCGCTGCTCGAAAAATATTTTGACAATCCCTGCCCCACGGGACGACTAATATTGACTGTCAGGTCCTGGGATTCACGCACCAAACTTGCAAAGAAACTCCCGAAGGTTGGCAAACTTATCAATGCCGCCCCGCCATCTCGCAAGCAGCTGCCATATCGTTTGATGGAATATGCAAAAGATGCGCACGATAAAAAGCTAAACCTGACTACGGCAATATTTTTAATTGAACTTACCGGCGACGGACTAACTCGTCTATATAGTGAAATCGACAAGCTGGCTTTGTATGCAGGCGACCAGAACATCATAACACAAAGGCATATCGAGTCACTCATAGGTCATAATCGTTTATTCAGCGCCTTTGCCGTAATAGATGCGATCATCGCCGGCAACGCCGGGGTGGCGATAGAACGTTTAAGAGGCATGTTCGCAGCAGATAAATCGACCGAGTACACCGTCGTCGGCGCCTTCGCATATCATATCCGAAAAATGTTCGACGCCAAAATCCTGCTTGATAAAGGTGTGCAGCAACGTCAAATCGAAAACAGACTGCGAATATGGGGTGACACGAACGCTTTTTTCGCACACCTGCGGCAAATGAGCCTGAAACAAATCGGCAAATACCTCCAGCAATTAGGCGAAACCGACTACGAAATTAAGACCGGCCAAACACAGGCAAGAGTTGCAATGGAGCAACTGGTGCTCAGGTTAGCCTCAGGGGCTAACGCCGGCGGAAACATCGCAGCAAGTATGTAGGATAACGCCGGATTTCACAAATTTACGGCAATCGTTAAAACTTTAATTGCCCGGCATCTTTTTCCGCCCTGCCGTTTTTAATTTCAGCGAGCCATTTGTCGGATTTGGATTTGCTGTAGCCTAAAAAGGCCGACTCTTTATCGTGATTGTCAAATGCTTTGCAGGCCCTATGCTTGTTTACATTGGCATAGCAGTAAACACAGCCGTGCGGGCAGGTGTCGTAGGTGCCGATGTCGGAGCTTTCCGTGCAGCCGCATTCTTTCCTTGTCGGCTTTTCTTTATACGCAAGTCCTTCGGGAAAGAATAAGCTCTCAATAACACTGCCGTCTATACAATGGCCTTTTTGAATGCAGTCGTTTACTAAATAATCGCCGCAGCACGAAAACATCCGCATGCCGTGACGTTTTGCGATCTCGGACAATTCGTTTGCCATATCGATTTTGAAATCTTCGCTGCAATTTGTGATTTTCACGCCCGCGGTTCTTTCGAGTTCTTCGAAGCTGCGTTTAACCTTGCCGTATTCTGTCACGAAGCTAAAGTAACAACGCTCAACCAGACCCTCGAACTCAGATGCAAGCTCTTCGAAAGCTCTGATGTAAAAGCTGCGGTCACAAACGCTGGAGATGATGATCGGATCAAACCGCCAGTTTATATGCTGCGGCGAATATGTTCTGCTTAGCTGCTTTAGGCCTTCAATCGCTGTTTGTCTTTCCACGTTGCTTTCAAATACACCCGGCAGAGCGGTAACGGTGTAATTGAAATAGAATTTGTACCCCATCTGGTCGATAACTTTCAGGCTCTCAAGAAAGGGGCTGAAATTCTTGGACCAGAACACAAAACACACGACGTCTTCGGGCTTGAGCAATACGATATATTTTCGCCCGCCGAACGGATTTACAACGCCGACAAAACCCTCTTTGAGCCGGCGCATAAACCAGTCGCCGTAAAATGCGGGGATATCGGTTCTGCGCGATACTGAAATAATTCTTTTCATAACTGTTCAATATTAAAATCTGTGCCTTGCCCTAAATCTTATGGAACAATTGCTTCGAACACAAACACTTTTCCAATTCAGCAACGGTCTTGACGCCTGAGCAGGATTCGATTAGAGTTTTTAGCTGCATAGGAATCTTATCCGCCGAAGCGGACATATACAGGAGTCTGACTATGAAACGTTTGCTTTTCATGCTTATTGTTTTAATGATGTTTTACAAAAGCGTCGCCGGACAGGAGATCGTTTTCGAACACCTTGAAAAGCCGCGTGTTATCGTGCTGACCGATATCACAAACGAGCCGGATGATGAGCAGTCGATGGTGCGTTTTCTGGTTTATTCGAACGAATACGACGTCGAGGGCTTAATAGCGACCACCTCGGTCTGGCTCAGAGATAAGGTTCGGCCTGAAAAGATCCGCGAGCGAATCGAGGCGTACGGCAAGGTGCGTAAGAATCTGTTGAAGCACGCGCCGGGCTATCCCACCACCGAACATCTGTTGAGCGTCACTAAGGCCGGGCTGCCCGAGTTCGGCATGGAAGGCGTCGGGCCCGGCAATAGCTCCGAAGGTTCACGCCATATCATCGAGGTGGTCGACGGGTCGGACGAGCGTCCCGTATGGGTCAGCATCTGGGGCGGTGCTAACTGCCTGGCCCAGGCACTCTGGGATGTCAAGTATACCCGTAGCCGGCAACAACTGGATGCTTTCGTCTCGAAACTGCGCGTATATACAATTTCCGACCAGGACAACGCCGGGCGCTGGATGCGCATAACGTTCCCGAATCTGTTCTACATCGTCACGCCCAGCAAGGTAGGCCACCATGAATACTATAAGGCCACGTGGACGGGCATTTCCGGCGACCGCCAGTATAAGAACGGGCCCTTCCACAAATTCGAACTGGTCGACAATCCCTGGCTCGAACAAAATGTCATCAGGGGCCACGGCCCGCTCGGCGAGCTTTATCCGAAACTGAAATTCATCATGGAAGGCGACACTCCCTCGTTCATCGGCCTGATCAGCAACGGCCTGGGCAGCCGCAAAAGCCCTTCGTACGGAGGCTGGGGCGGACGGTACGCCCTCTGCCAGACGTACGCCGAGACGCGACCCATCTGGACAAGCGCGAGAGGCGCTCAGGATACTGTCATCGCGGAAAACGGCATCGAATATACCTCTGACCAGGCGACAATCTGGAGATGGCGAGAGGCGTACCAGCATGACTTCGCGGCCCGAATGGACTGGTGCGTGGCCGAAACGTTCAAAGCAGCCAACCACAATCCGGTAGCAGCTTTTAACAATGACAAAAGTAAGGCCGTGGCTAACTTAACCGTCAAACCCGGGCAAACAGTCCAACTAAGTGCAGCCGGGACGTCCGACCCGGACGGAGACAAGCTTTCCTGCCGCTGGTTCGTCTACAAGGAAGCAGGTGACTATACCGGCACAATCAGCATTCAAAACAGCAATGCCAAAGAGGCAAGTTTTACAGCTCCCGATGTGAGCCGGGCAGGAAAAATCCACGTTATTCTCGAAGTAAAAGACGATGGTGAACCCAATCTGTACAGCTATCGCAGAATAATTGTCACTGTTGAACCGTAAGCAGGAAGATTTTCTGCTTCAAACGAAAAAGCAGATGACTTTCCGGGAAGTGACGTCACTGATGATCCGAAGTTTTCGATCATGCATTTCGTAGAGCCCGACTACATCGGCATACTTGCTGCTTTCGGGCAGGACTTCGGTGAGTCGATTAGGTATCTCATTGAGTTTTGCTCTATTGAAAACTGTGCCGGGCTTTCCCGGGAAAAGAGCGACATAAAAAATATCTCCCTCGACCAAATCCTGGAAGAAGTGGGTTCCAAATGATAGTTCCGGCATCAAGTTACCGCCTTCATACGCAATCTCCGCAAGCACGGCGAATTTGTTGATTTCATGAAAGCTGACAGGAACTCCGAGACTCGGCGTGGTTGTCCCCCATCTGCCCGGCCCGAAAAGAACAGTCGGTTCGGCGTCTTTCGTCGTGATATGCCTGTTAAGCTCGCCTACCAGCCTGGCAATGTCGTATTTTCCTGAAAGCGGCAAATCGATATATGCTTTCGGGTCGACATAAATCACTTTTTTTACATCCTGACAAATACTGCCGCCCATGAAGTGACCTTCGCATGAAAACAAAATCGCCTCCGGATCGGTCTGTTCAGGAATATCAACCTGGCCCTGTTGGCCTCTGGTCTGCAGAGGCCGGCATTGCAGCAAATTGATCAGAGGTTTCCGATCATGGGTGAAGTTTACGGTGAATTCTATGTCAACCGGATATTGATAGTGGCTTTCCAGAACCTTCAGGATATTCTGCATAATTTGGGTGAAGGATGTCTCGGTCAGCAGTTTTTCGAATGTAATCAGCCAGTATTCTGTGTTACCTCTGCCCTTCTGCCTGTCCTGCCTTGCCAACTGGTAATCCCGTTCTGCGACAAGCTCCAGCCTGACATCCGACTTTTCAGCTAAAAGCTGCTGAAAAGAAATCGTTCGAAAAGTGTTTTTCTTGGTATCGAGCAGGTCCACGTTATGCTGCGAGTACTTTCGAACGTCATCCATCCCATAGAGGGGCCTGACAAGAGGCTCATCAAGCGCAATGATTCTGGGGTAATCATCCTCCACGCGATTGACTGCCCGTGTGCCCAGCCCAAAGACAAGCCTCAGCATCCCGGCCTTAGGGTCAAGGTCCGGCTTCCACACAAAGGCGTTATGTGACATGCCAACGCCCGCCAGGTCCGGAAAAAAGTAACCGTTTCGATACGAGCCGGAAACACGCTGCACTAACAAGGCCATCTGCTCATCCTGTTGATCGAGCCCTCTTTCTAACCGGTACGCCAGGGCGTCTTGGCTCATCGTGCTGGCATAAACCGTTCGCACAGCTTCTTCAAAGTCCGCATACCGCTGCTCGGGATCGCCCTGATTGACACAAAAGACACTTTCGTACTTGCCAGCAAAGGCGTTGCCAAAAGCATCTTCAAGCAGACTGCTCGACCGAACGATGATCGGCGACTGCCCGAAATACTCAATCATTTCCTGAAACTGCTCTCGTATCTGGTCAGGAAATTTACCTTTGAGAAGTTTATCCCTTAATTCCGCCGCAATTTTGAAATAACCTTCTTTAGTCTTCTGCTCAACCCGCAGCTTCCAGCATCCGTTCTCCACAAGATACGTGTAGAAAACATCCGAGCCGACATAAAATGAGTCGTGCGGTTCGAGATGCCTGCTCAAATCGAACTCATCCTTAGTGACGATTTTGTTGGCAAGCAGCATCCCGACTGCTTTGCCCCCGATGAATCCAGTCCCGACGAGTCTGCTTTTGATAGCACACAAATCTCCAAGCGTAAAATGCTTTGTAGCTAACGACAACATTCGTTCATCCCGGCCAATCATGATCTTGCAGAGATGATCGACCATCTCCTGCGTGGCCAGTTCTGAGGTGTCCGGCTGCATGGAGACTTCAGCCGATTGGGAAAAAAGCCTGTCCCAATAGTCAATCGCTCGTTCGGGTGGTTTAAGCCCTCTTTCGGAAATATACGAAAGCAGCTTAGTAGCATCGATACTGCTTGTGATCGGCACGAATCCGCCATTATTCTGCAGGTGTGCCAGGAACATCGTAGGAGAGTAGCGTTTCCAGACTTTCAAAGGGTGTAGATAATTTTTGCCCTCGACGTTGTAAAGGTCCAGCAAAAGCTGTGTGGTCTCCCGGATACGAGCGATTGTCTTGAATGAATGACGGTTTCGAAGAAGCGAGAAATAGGCGATCGTATCAAGCTCGAACAGGTACGGGCAGGTCACCATGAAGAAGTTACCTATCATCAAGTCGGTAGCCCAGGCGTCAAGAAGATGCGAAAGGCAATCGAAAACATAATACGCCTCTTTGCCCTCGCTGGCTATGATAGTATGAACCTGCGTGGTAAACGCCTCAAAACCGCTGCCTGCATCCAGATTGTAAATTCTGATGCCGGCACCGGGTTTCACCAGGGGCTGATGGTCGGCAAACCGCATATACACCAGCCGGTGCTGCTGCTTCGCTCTTTCAACATAGGGATCGACAAAGGCGGCAAAATTCTCGATGCGATCCACCTGCCAGACTACGTTGTCGCCCTTTTGCAGACCGGTCAAGACCGTGTCAAGACCATCGATTCCTGTACTCGCCCAACCAGCCATAAACCAACCTTACCAATTTGCCTGTCGTATCCTGTCAAAAAAATGGGCAGGGACACCAATTCCTGTATTCCCTGCCCTTATACATTGTCAGAAACCTCTGTTCAAAACACACCGCGCTGTCTTGTGCTAAAATCATGCACATCATCAGGGCAAGATTTCTTACTCAACAACTCGCAAGTGGAAAACAAATTACCACATGCCGGCTTGTATTACACGAGTCCCTGGTCGAGCATGGCGTCGGCGACCTTCACGAAACCAGCGACGTTGGCGCCTATTACGAGATTGCTCGGCTGCCCATATTCTTCGGCTGCCTCATATGCCTGCTTATGAATAGCAATCATAATGTTGTGCAGTCGCTCGTCGACCTCTTCGCGAGTCCATGACAATCGCATCGAGTTCTGTGACATTTCCAGTCCCGAGGTTGCTACGCCACCCGCATTTGCGGCCTTGCCGGGACCGTACATGATCTTCTTATCAATGAATTGCTCTATTGCCTCAGGAGTACTCGGCATGTTGGCGCCTTCTGCAACAAGAGTGCAGCCGTTCGCCAGCAGTGTTTTTGCATCATCGCCGCTAATCTCATTCTGCGTCGCACTGGGGAACGCACAATCGCATTTAATGCCCCATGGTCGTTTGCCCTCAAGATACTTGACGCCGTATTTGTCGGCGTATTCCTTGATACGCCCGCGTTTAACGTTCTTCAGGTCCATTACGAAGGCGAGTTTCTCAGCGTCAATGCCGTCCGGATCGTGGATTGTCCCGCTGGAGTCGGAAAGGCTGACGACCTTTGCACCAAGCTGATTGAGTTTTTCAACCATGTATTGTGCAACATTTCCGGAGCCGGAGACGGTACAAATCTTACCCTTGAAATCCTGGCCGCGTGTTTTCAGCATTTCTTCGGCAAAATACACACAGCCGTACCCTGTGGCTTCAGGCCGTATCAGCGAACCGCCCCAGTTCAGGGCCTTGCCGGTTAATACGCCGGTAAACTCATTGCGGACGCGTTTGTACTGGCCGAACAGGAAGCCGATTTCACGCCCACCGACGCCGATATCGCCCGCGGGGACATCAGTATCCGGGCCAATATGCCGGCTCAGCTCGGTCATGAAACTCTGGCAAAAGCGCATCACTTCGTTATCGCTCTTGCCCTTCGGATCAAAGTCCGATCCTCCTTTGCCTCCGCCCATCGGCAGAGTCGTGAGAGAATTCTTGAATACCTGCTCGAATCCGAGAAACTTCAGGATGCTCGCATTGACTGTCGGATGGAATCTCAGGCCACCCTTGTATGGGCCAAGCGCGCTGTTGAATTCAAACCGGAGCCCGCGATTGACGTGAACGTTGCCCTTATCATCCTGCCATGGCACCCGGAACATAATCTGCCGTTCCGGTTCCACAATCCTGTCAAGGATTCTTGCTTCTACATATTCCGGATGCTTATCGAGAACGGGTCCTAAAGAATCAAGAACTTCTTTTACTGCCTGCAGAAATTCGACCTCACCGGTATTCCGTCTTTGAACTTGTTCGTAAACTCCCTGTATAATGGTTTGTGCTGCCATTATCCTGATCTCCTATAGTTAAAGTGTTAAAATTCTGCTTTCATTAATCGTTACAATAAGTTAGACTAATAAAGAAATCAAAAAAAAGGATTTCACACGCCAATTTTGTGAACAATATAGTATACGTGTTATATCATGGCGTAGCAACCGATAAATAGTAATAGAGTTTATAAGGATAGCTTATAATGCACATCGAGATGCTGAAAATATTCTGCGATTTGGCAGATTTGCGAAGTTTCTCTAAAACAGCGGAAAAACATATTCTAAGTCAATCTGCCGTCTCACAGCAACTTGCACAATTGGAGCTTTCTCACAAGTGCCAGTTGATTAATCGCAAGAAAAGACCTATTGAGCTGACAAAAGCGGGCCAGTTACTCTACCAGGCATCTAAAGATATCCTGGACCGGTATGAACAGCTAAAGAACGAATTAAGAACCCTGCAAAAATCTTCTGTCAGCAAAATAAATGTCGCCGCCATTTTCAGTATTGGCATGCATACACTGCCCGACTATATCAAGAAATTTATGGTCAGCTACCCGGATGTCAATGTTCATGTCGAGTATTTTAGCGCCCGGAGAATCTATGAGCTTGTTTTAGCCGGCGATGTCGATATTGGTCTTGTCGCCGTTCCGAAAAGGGATAAAAGGCTCAATGTCTATGATTTTGAGGATGAACCGCTGGTTTTGGTCTGTAATCCAAACCATCCTTTGGCGAGAGAATTGCAGGTTGATATTCACAGACTGCAATTCGAAAGATTTATCGCCTTCGATAAAGATGTTCCAACACGGACCTGGATCGATAGTATTTTGGAGCGTTATAGTATCGTCGTCCGCCCGGTCATGGAATTCGACAACATCGAAACCATCAAAAGAGCGATCGAAATCAAGTCCGGGATCAGTATAATGCCCCAAACTGCAATACTTCAGGAAATCAGCAGCGGAACAATAAAGGCGATTCCCTTTTCAAATGAGAATTTTATCAGGCCGACCGGTATCATTGTTCGAAAAGATAAGATTTTCGGCCAGGCTGGCCGATATCTTATAGAACTGCTACGCAAAAAATCCCAAAAGCAGGAATAGGACAGTTTTCCCGCCAGCATGGGAATGACATCCGAATTATGTAATTATGGTAGACATTGATTATGCCAATTAAAGCTGTAATATTCGACCTTGATGGGACTATCACTCAGCCTTATTTCGACTTTGACGCCATTCGTCAGGAGATTGGATTATCCATAGATTCTGGTCCTCTCCTGGAATCAATGGAGAAAATGAATCCGCAACTACGCCGGAAGGCAGAGAAAATACTCTTTATTCACGAGCAAAAGGCCGTAATAGAATCCAAACTTAACGCCGGTGCCGATCAAACATTGTCGGCGCTTCGTGCAGCAGGCATTCATATCGGGATATTGACTCGTAACAAGCGAGACAATGCCTATGCCATTGCTCAGAAACATAAGCTCAAGTTCGATGCAGTCATCGGTAGAGAGGATGGGCCCGTCAAACCCGATGCATTCGGCGTCATTGAGTTGTGCCGGCAATTCGGCGTAAAACCGCAGGAGACTCTGCTGGTTGGCGATTATTTATTCGATTTGTTGTGTGCAAAGGCAGCAGGTGCGGTTGCAGTTTTGCTGGCCAATCATGACCAAGCCGGCGAATTTGTCAAACATGCTGATTTTAGCATCGAAAACATAGGCGGAATACTTGAGATAATTGCAAACAAAAGCAGCGAATAGCAAGTAGAGAAGCAAAGAAAGGCAGCCAAATGAATAACCAGATAATGATAAGAGCTACTTTTATCGTATTATGGGCAGCAGGTACCTGCTGGGCTTCCGGTTGCACGGAAGATTCACAAAAACCACAACAGGAAATTCCCAAAGATGATCCCCTGAGCATCATTTTGGATAAACTGAACAAGACGACCTCGGAGCTTAAATCCTTCCAGAGCCAGGTCGAGTACAAATTCAGCCAGCCGCTGCTCGAATCAGAATCGCTGTGGAAAGGTCTCTTGTATTATGCGCGATCAGGTAAAACATCCACGTTGAGTATTCACTTCAATACGATCCGACAGGACGATGAAAAAGAACAGAAGACTCTCGAACAGTATTTTGTTCTCGACGGGGCACGACTGCCTGTTCCCTACCGTGAATTGAAAGGCATCTGGCTTGCACATCTCGATTACCAGATCAAAGAAGCGAAATATTACCAATTGGCCGAGCCGAACGATCCGAACAAACCGACGGATGTCTTCGAACTGGCAAGCAGAAATTTGCCAATGCTTGGCTTCAGCAAAATAGAGGATTTGAAAAAACAGTTTGAGGTCAACCTGGTCGAGCCCCAAAAAACCGAATCGAAAGAATTTATTCAAGTGCATCTGAAGGTTAAGCCGAATTCGATTTATAAAGATGACTATATTTCAATAGACTTTTGGATTGATGAGAAATTGAACCTGCCGGCAAAAATTGTAGCTGTAAAAAGTGAGCCGGAGCCTCCGTTCGGAGACATTGTAGAGTTAAAGTTCCTAAAGCCGAAAGTTAACAAAGGCATCGACAAAAAAGTCTTCGAGTTCAAGATACCAAAGGATTTCAGTGAGCCGCAAATCACTCCCCTGGAGATAAGGAAAAAGTAACATATATGGTTTCGACAGCAGTAATGACCGATAAGATGTTTCGAGAGCTAATCGCAAAACGTGCCCTGACCTTAATGGGTCTTTCCAAGCATATATCCGAATGCAAATCGACTCAAGATATCATGATACGTCCGTTGATAGGTGCCCTGCTATCGCAATCAACACAGATTGAGGAGTTCCTCGACAGGTATGGAGCAGGCAGCAACTGCCAATGGTGTGCGTTCAGGTCGCTAACGGCGGCAATTAAGCACTTTTCCGATGTAAGCTACGAACTGCTTCATATCCGATATTCATTGCCTACTTATCGCCTGTTACCAATCGAACAGGATTTTGCCCAGGCGACGGAAGATACACTTGAATTCACGGTCAGTATCCTTCAGCAGGTAGCAAAGCAGATACTCACCAAAGCCCAGCAGCTTGATTTGCCGGTTCCGTCACAGAGATTGCGCGAGGAATCTTATTCCGAAGAACTCCCTCCAGGCTGTCTGGAACACCACTGCCAAACGCGCAAAATTGAAATCGCAGAAACAGTAACCCTCCTGACCACAGCCTTTTTGAACCTTGCTGTCGATAGTGAAGATGTACGCGCTGCCAGCCGGGTTAAGCCCGAAAAATTCGCTTCTTATGTCAGGGACTCGGTTAGTGAGAAAAAACTGCGGAGTATCGAGCTTCGATTCCATAGCCTTCAGTCATTGTATGATACGTACGTTTCGGGCACGGAAGCCGCTCAGCTTGATACTGATTTACCTGTTCTCAGAGGGCACATAAGTGTTGTATTTCATTTGCTCAGGACGGCGACCTTGTTCGTTCACCACTATGAACGGCACGTGAATAAGCAGCCGTGCGACTCGCCGGGCCGGCAGGAGCCGATAGTCAAGACCGACGTGCTGTTGGATGTCCTGATGAGGTACTCGATTACACACATCAATCTCTATATCGGCTGTGCCGAACACCTCTGCCATGAGATGCTCAATCGATATGCTAAAATTGGCGAGATCGAGGTCCCCGTGCCTTCTTATCGCGGATTCCATGTTCGCCCATCCACACTGATCGCCAAGATTGCGCTGCATTACGGCAGCGCGGTTCAGATGGAGCTGGACGATGAGGCTTATGATGCCAGTTCACCGCTCGGGCTGTTCCGAGCTAATGAAAAAATCAATGCACAAAAACGGCGATGGCTTGCCGAAGAAATCGTCCGTCTCAAGCTTGACCGGAAACAGGACAACGAAAGTGATTTCAATGACACTATCCGGGAGCTGGTGCTGACCTTAGCCGGGCGTAGCAAACTCATACTTTACGAACAACCCCTGCAGTTGCCGGAAGAGCCCGCCCGAAAGGAAGGTACACTGCTGGAGAAGGTTGTTGACGAGATGGCCAGGCTGCTTGCGATGGGTAAGATCGACGTGAAAGTCAAATTAACTGCAAAATTTATCGGTGATACGCGAGTCTTAGCCGATATCAAACTATTAGCCGAATCCGGATATGGCGAGGATAAGTTCGGTAACAATGTACCTCTTGCGGAAAAGCTCCCTTATCTGCGCCGCTAAGCGTAAAATTGAAAAACTCGATAAAAGGGCGACATCAGGATTCTGTGATTTTGGCGGCTTGCTTTGTACCTCGATATATACCCATCAGAGCAGATATTCCAACCAATCCGATACCGGCGAGTTCCAGAATGGAATTTATCAGTCCTATTACCGGTTGCCAGCCATAAAATCCAGCCACATGATTGAGAGGAGCAGCTCGGATAATTACAAAGGTAATCAGCAGCAAAATGCCAAACAGTGCCAGTCCGTACTGCCGCCACAGTCCTTTCAATTTCCATCCCAACCATATTAATAAAACCAGGCCGAATATCGCAATACATGCGATGAACCACACCTGTAAGGTTTGATGCTGTGAATACCATCCCTGATTTAGGGCTATTTTCTTGATGACAGCGATAAACAAGCACTGAATATCTAACTGTTTATTAATACCCATTAGTAACATAGCCACCGCTAAGCACCACCAAAACGCACAATGGTGGCGGAACCGGCTGATAGGAGAAATTCTGTCTGTGCGCCAGGCACAAACTCCACACAATACGGAAACAATCAAATACGCTGCTGTTATTAACCATCCCATGAAGGTCGGATCGCCTATTCCCGGCCTCCAATGACCGTTTACTATCACACTCAGAATTCGTACCATTCCTCTGATTCCCGGTAAATTGGCTAAATCGATAAGTAAGTAACTCAAACTGACCGTTTTTGAACCGACTGAAATAGTAAGTCGTTCAATGACAACAATATAACACAATTTGTCATTCCCGCACCTGCTTTCGCAGGTGTAAACTTGTCCCCGCGAAAGCGGGGAGCGGGAATCCATAATACCCATCACGTTACTGGATCCCTGCTTTCGCAGGGATGACAGCGCGAATCGGTCAGTTTGAGTAAGTAAGTGATTTTAGCATTTAGAAAGACCGAATGTCAAATCTTGAAGATTTTATGCAGCCCCGATAGCTAAGTTAGAAATGTAACTCTGGAATTTTATTGTTACCTTGTATATGATTGTAATCTAAAACAAAGACCTTTCGGTGGTCCTGTATTCAATTAAATTTGTATTAGAGATATATCTGCTTCCCGAAAGTTATAAAAAGGAGCAAAAATGGCAAAGGCAATAGTTATCTATTATTCAAGAAGCGGTAATACAAAAGAAATGGCGGAGATAATAGCCAAGGCAATGAATGAGGCAGACCTGCAAACCGAATGCAAATCCGTAAGCGATGTAGAGGCCCAGGATCTGCTGAATTACGATGCGATAGTTGTCGGCTCACCCACTTATTATGGCCATATGGCAGGACCGATTAAGCAGCTATTCGACGATTCAGTCGCTTTTCACGGCAAACTCGACGGCAAAGTAGGCTCTGCGTTTAGCAGCTCGGCAAATATCGCGGGCGGCAATGAAACCACTATCATGGGCATAATCGAAGTGATGCTCATAGCCGGTTGTCTCGTTCAGGGCGATCCGCAGGGTGACCACTATGGGCCGGTTTCAATCGGCAAGCCCGATGACAGAGTTAAGCGGCAGTGTATACGCCGAGGCCGGAGAATCGCCGAACTTACCAAAAAACTCAAAACCTGACCGGCAAAAAAAATATTGATTTTTTTTGTAAAAAGGGCATTTTTCTTTGACAAAGCACTTTTAGATCGTTAAGTTTATAATGATTTTTAACCTGCTCTAAGTAGATTTTTAATCTAAAAAGTGGAGATTATTTTAATGCAAGAGTACGAAGATCTTAAAGTGCTGGTAGCTGAAATCGAGGCAGACATCAGCAAAGCCGAAGGTGGTAATAAGGCAGCAGGGACGCGAGTTCGTAAGCAAATGCAGAAAATCAAGCAGGCTTCTCAGCTTGTTCGCAACCGAGTCCTTGAAATCAGATCAGCTCAATAAAACATCATAAGTACTTGTAAACACCCGCTGTTATTGTGTTTAGCATGTGGTGTCTCTCACGTAATGCGCCATGTGTATCGAAGTATTGTGTAAAAAGAGCAGCTACACCTTACACAATACTATAGTGAGGGTTTTATTTTCAGGATCAACAATGCCGCCTCCATTATTATTTGATTTATCCCAGATAGACCTTGAAGCAAAACCTGTCTTTGACAAGGAAGCAATCTGCAAAATAAATCCACAGCGATTTGAGATGCAGCATCTGGATGGCATTCTTTGGTACGATAAGGAAAAATCTCTTATTCTGGGCTATAAGGATGTAACAGAAAACGAATTCTGGATTCGCGGCCACATTCCGGGCCGGCCTTTGATGCCGGGCGTGATTATGGTCGAGGCAGCGGCCCAGCTTTCAAGTTTCTTTATGAAGCAGATTTTTGACGAGCAGGGATTTGTTGGTTTTGCCGGCATAGAATCAGCAAAGTTCCGCTCTATAATCGAACCGGGCAAAAGGCTATTTCTGCTTGGCCACATTACAAAATATAAGCGAAGAAAACGGGCGAGCCACGTTACAACAAGTATCCAGGGAGTCGTTGATGATACTTTAGTATTCGAAGCGTCCGTCTCCGGGATGCGGGTTTAGACGCTCAAATCATCAGAAGGCCCGGAATTAACGTTTAGAGTCAATAGCCCCAGGGAAGTTCGGCCCCCTTGATACAAATCAGCAGCCTATTGATTACTTCCCATTAAATGGACGGAATTTCAAATCCTTTACAATCATATTGGTCTTTTGTTAGAATGGAATTTTGTCGTCATTAATTCATGGTTCACTGAAAAATGAGCTCTTTCAGCAGGAGGCGAGTTATATGACAGTTCAAGGTAATTCACGACAGACTTTTTGCAGCAGGCGAGACTTTCTCAGGTCGACCTGCCGGGGTACGGCGACGTTGGCTTTTGCTGGTGTTGCTGCACGTTCTCTATGGGCCGGGCCGGGCGGTAAAAATGCGAAGAGGAATATTGTTCTGGTGCTCAGCGACGATCATCGCTACGACTTTATGGGATTTATGACCGAATCGCCGGCTTTCTTAGAGACGCCGAACATGGACCGCATGGCGCAGCAAGGCGCTCACCTGGCCAACGCGTTCGTAAGCACATCGCTGTGCTCGCCGAGCCGCGCATCTATCCTTACCGGCCAATACATGCATCATCATCGCATCGTTGACAATCAGCGACCGGCACCGGAAGACACGGTATTCTTTCCGCAGTACCTGCAGAAGGCCGGCTATCAGACCGCCTTCATCGGCAAGTGGCACATGGGTCACGAAAACGACAGCCCGAGACCGGGCTTCGACCACTGGGCCGGCTTCAAGGGCCAGGGCACGTATTTAAATCCGACGCTTAATATCAACAACCAGCGCCGGACATTCCAGGGATATACAACCGATGTCCTGACGGACCAGGCACTGACTTGGCTCAAGGACGGCCGCGATGCACGCCAGCCATTCTTTTTGTATCTGTCATTCAAAGCGGTCCATTACCCGTTCCAACCTGCCGAACGCCACAAAGGCCGTTACGGAAAAGCCGAAGTCAAGCGTCCCGAGACGATGGCCAACACAGAGCGGAACTACCAGACGCAACCACATTGGGTCCGCGAGCGCCGCTATAGCATCCACGGCGTCGACCACATGGAAACCGGACAATACGACAACGATCCCGTACCGTCATTTGACGAACTTTACAAACAGTACTGCGAAACCGTGCATGGGCTGGACGAGAACCTCGGTCGCGTTCTCAAGTATCTGGACGAGACTGGCCTGAGCAAATCGACGCTGGTAATCTACATGGGCGATAACGGTTTTGCGCTCGGAGAGCACGGCTTCTACGATAAGCGTGATGCTTTCGAGGAGTCTATCCGCGTACCGATGTTAGCGTACGCGCCGGGCCTGATCGAGCCGGGCACAAAAGTCAAGCAGATGGTGCAGAATATCGATATCGCCCCGACGATGCTGGCAGCGGCCGGTGTCCAACTACCGAAAACCGCAGGCATGGATGGGCAGTCCTTTTTGCCGCTGCTGCGCGGCAAGTCGATCAAATGGCGCGACCACATTCTTTACGAATACTACTGGGAGTGGAACTTTCCCGCCACGCCGACGGTCTTTGCGATTCGCACCAAGCGGTACAAATACATCTTCTATCAGGGTATTTGGGACCATGATGGTTTCTACGACCTGCAGACCGATCCGCACGAGCGGCACAACCTGATCAATGTTCCCGCTTACGCCGAGCAAATCGCGGCGATGAAAAAGCAGCTTTTCGACGAGCTTGAAGCCAGTGGCGGGCTCGATATCCCCGTTCGCCGCCCCCTGGGCGAGCGCCTCGACCAGCGTAAAAATAAACGCTGAAATGTTGCTCGAATCCTGCTGAACCGGAGATTTTCCTTGACGAGAAGGGGGCTGATCTGATATAAATGTAGTAGTTGGATTTTATGGACTTTTCATTCTTTCGACAGGCATAATTATTATAGCTTAGTTAAGATTTAACGTTCTGTTAAAACATTAGTGTTGGGCTTTTTGAAGGAGGAATGTCATGTTTAGAATATTCAAACACTTCGTAGCGGTTTCTGTACTAATAGCTCTAATCGCAATATTAAGCGGCACCGCACGGGCCAACTGGCTGGAAACATTTGACGGCAACACATTCGACCTGGCAACGTGGCAGTTCGACTGCTATCCGGACCTGACCAAGTCGTTCACCGCCGCCATTAAGGATGGGCCGGATGACAACGATTATATCACTATGGACGAGACCAGCTCAGCCGACGTCGGCGGCTCGCAATTCGGCGTAGGGATTGGTGACCCGGGCGACGAATTCACCGACGTTCGCGTCGGCGCCGAGTTCAATCTGACCGGCAAGGATTCATGGAATCACCACGGCCTGGCGGCCAGAATAACTTACTTTACTGACGATGGTTCGATCACCGGCTACCCCGGCATCATTGCCAGTTGCTATGTGCTGGTCATGCACCAGGAGGAGGGCCCGGCAAACCTGAAAATCGAAATAATTAAGGCCGTCAACCTTAGCGACGATATTATGGCGGAATATCAGCCGGAGGTTCCGGTGCCCGGCCTCGATCACGCCAGGAGCCACTATTTTGAGCTGGACGTGGTCGGATCGGATCCCGTATATATCACGGGCAGTGCCTATGAGTATAAGGGCGGCCCCTTGCTCGTGAGAACTCCGACGTTTGTCGACACCAGCGCCAATGACTCATGGGAGACTCCGAACATTCATGATGATGTTTTTACCAGCGGCTCCAGCGGTGTCTTCGGGATGTGGATAGCTCCCCAACCGGCTGGCTACCATGGCTCATTTGACAGCGTCTCATCTGACTCGGATGGTCCGGCAGCGGTTATTCCCAGTCCCGACGATGAGGCGATTGATATTCCCGTCGATACCGCACTGAGTTGGATCGAGGCGGAGTTTGCGACAGGCCGCGAACTGTGGTTGGGAAAAGCCGGAGCGATGGAAAAAGTTGACCCCGCACCGGCAGGAACCACCTATACCCCCGGGAATCTCGAGATCGGCCAGACGTACGAGTGGCGTATCGATCAAGTTGGTCCCTCCGGCACGGTGACAGGCCATACCTGGACTTTTACGACGGTAGAGTACGTGATAGTGGATGACTTTGAATCATACACCAGCGATGAAGGCCTCAGAAGTGTGTGGGTCGACAACATTGACGAGCCGGGAGTTGAATATGTCCTTCTGGCGGCGGGCGAAAACAACACCATGCGGTTTGAATTCCAGAATCAGTTTGATCCTTACTTTACTCAGGCCACGAGGACATTTGACGGTCCGCAGGACTGGACGGCTCGATCTGTCGAGACTTTGTCGCTGTCATTCATTGGCGAACACGAAAACATGGAGCATCTGATGTATTTGACGCTGGAGGATGCATCCGGCCAAAGTTTCAGGATTGAGACATTCCCCCATGCGTGCCAGACTGATTCGTGGCGTCAGTGGATCATTGCCCTTGTGCAGTTCAGTGATGGCGGCGTAGATTTGACCTCTGTAAAGAAAATCACTATCGGCTTAGGTGACGGCACCGCTTCCGGTCAGGGTGGCGATGACAGAGACCACATATACATTGACCAGATTATTTTACGCCCGGCTGGATAATAAAATACAGACCCTTAGAAGAAAAACACAATCTCCCGAGGGTTCAACTACGAAAATTATAACGATGTAATTCCAGCCGATCTCTAAAAATATTTAGCCCGCCGATTTACTCGGCGGGTTTTCTTTCAAAGCAACACATTAGAGCATTTTTTCCCGCAGGCGGGTAGCTGTCAATGCAACGCAACCCGAACCTCGTATCTCACGGTTTATTCGATGCACAGCAATCTAAAAATATTTAGCCCGCCGATTCACTCGGCGGGTTTTCTTTCAAATTAACACGCAAGAGCATTGTATCCCGCAGCATTATCAAGCAAAACTAGTCGAAAAATGTACCCCCTATGGGGCATGCGGACACCTTTAATTCTCACGGTGCATCCATTTGTTATGTCACCGATCGATTACCAACAAGGTCCGCAACATTCATTTCTGGAATACCAAGTTGTGATCGTTTTGGGTAGGGTTGACGGAGTGGTTCTAGTCGATTGTAGCAATGCCGTCGAAATCGAGATGGTCCAGCAACCAGCACATACCGAAATTTTCGTCGGAGTGGCAGAATCTCCATGTCTCTATCAATCTTGCGAAGGGCCTTACGACATCTTGTGCCATATCTTTTTCGCACTACCCAACCGCTCACCCTTCGTCCATGAATGATGTAATCCGCTTGTCCTTTTGGATTTGTTTTGCCGGTGTAGACGGCATTGCAGGCTTGGTAAATGGTACCGACCTCGGAGAAATGGGTGTCCGCATAAGCGACGACCAAGCATTGTCCATGCATCTGATACATTGCGCGCAGCGCAAGACTTATGGCTCGGCTTCCGGAGTTCTTGGGCGCGTGAAAGACGGTTGCACCCCTACACAATTGGAAGATACGTGCATTACATTCTTCCGCAACTGTACCCAATTGTCCACGACCGGACGCAAAGCAAGGAACACCGAAAGACACAACAGACACCAAACTTCCAGAATGGAATAGCCCAAAATGCCATACACCAAGCCCTATGTTGCCCAGATGTTCATAATCCTCGATGAACTCATTCGCAGTATCGGCTCCTATTTGTGACACAAAGGATTGTCTAAGGGTCATACCACCTTCTTTCCCATCATCCGGAACAACAAAAAGAGGACAATGGCCTGAAGAATCGCGGCACATGACTTGACAAACAGCCAGTGAGATTGAACATACTCTGACGTCATATTTTGAAACTCTTGAAATGACGTCAGATTCGTGGCAGCTTCCAGCGGTTCAAGTAACTTGCCAAAGTCTGTCCCATTCAAGATTCCTAGAAGTGAATAAGCAAGGAGTAATAGGAGCGTGGTCGGCCAGAACGTTCGCGATTCACCAATTCTAAAGGACATCACCACTTCTGGGAGCACGGCATCCGCCATCCTCTGGTTTTTGTGGTCCGTAGTCTTGGCTTCTACCAGTGCGAAAGCACCGTCCCGATTTTCAATATACCTCTTGACTTTGAAATTGAAGTACTCGGTACAGTTACGTGACGAGACGTCAAAGCCAGCATTGGAGAGCAAAGAAACCGTATCCGGATGTAATACTACAACTGGGATGGTGTCCGAGTCGTGACGAGGAAAGCGATAATAAGCCTGGATCTGATACCGGGTGTCGCGGAGCAGCCGATAATAGTGTTGGTGACCTGAAACGGATGGCAAGATCTGGCCTTTACGCCATCCGTCCAACCTATGAAGGGACAGACGAAAAAAAATAGGTTTGCACTCCTGGAATGTTTTCGTTGTCGCGATTGCCTCCGCGGCGTGCTTCCATGCATCGTCCCCGAAATGGTTCTGTAAGTCGTTCGTCAGATTGGTGCCTAGTAGGGCGAAAAAACCCTCGGCGTTTGCTTCTGGATTGGAGCCAGCCATACGCGGAATTCGGGACTGCCCGAGGTGTGAAGCGAAAACGGTCTGGAAACGGTCAATTTCTTTCGGGTATACGAACTGTCCCAGTTTCACGCGGAAGTAGATCTGGTCAATTCTGACTTCGTGACCGAGGTAAGTTGCTTCACGAATCGGGTGAAAAACGAAAGACTTGCCCGAGTGTCGGTCAATATAGGAAATGAGGCAGCGACGTCCTTTGAGCTTGGTGTTTGCGTCGACTATTTGTGGGTCAATATGATTGATGCTATACCGATACTCGTTGACGGCGCCCTCATCTAAGCAAAATGTATTGAGGATGTTAGCAACATATTTGGGCCGAAAAGCGGAATTAAAGAGAAACAGCATGAAATCACCTCACAAATTGCGGAATTTAATAGTTACGTTTACGTATTTATATTATCTTATTCATTTCTTTTACTTTTGTTTATTTACAATTTAAAGCCTGCTTTTTCTTCTTTGCACCTTGGGCCTATTTCTGCTTTTCGGTCGACCTACTGCTCATGAACGATATCTAAAGCCGTAAACGTACCTAATTATTCCCTAGTTTTTTTAAAAACAACTGTACTGTCGAGAAATTCCGTTATTTTTGTCTTTTCATCTGCAAGTTCAATGTAAGATCCCATCCTACCAGAAAATATGTCTCGTTCACCAAGGTCGAAGAAATTGATGATTTCGGATCGACGTGAAGGTTTTATTCCTACAGCGGTGCCCTTTATGGTCTTCTCTTCTTTCATACAATCTCGAATCTTCAGCCTCCTCAGGTTAGTCTCATCGTAGCCAAAGCCTATGAAATAAATGTAGGTAGCGTTGAAAAGCAACTCATGTGCCCTTTTCCATTTGGCTGTCTCTCTTTCACTACTCATTATATCTATTCCCTCTGCCATACTCTTCAGTTGATCGGGGAGAACGGCATAGTCGTAAGCAATTCCATTGCTTTTCGTCCAAGGCAGATTTCCAAGGCTACCGTAGACATGTACAATAGGAAGGGATGCCATTGCTGCGATAACGGCTTCGGTGCTTTTCGTTGTACGGTTTACTAAAATAGAGTGCAAAAATACTTCCAGGGAACGGTCATAGTTGAAAGTTAAGAAGGAAATTCTACAGTGTGCTATGTTGTCGACAGTGACATCAAGTCGATTGAATAGTTCCGCATACCAGTTATCCTCTTGAAGCTTAATCAAGAGTTTATGTGAATGCTCTTTACGTTTTAGAACATATGCTATTAACAACTTGCCGAGCTCTTCGTGGTCTCGCCGCCTCTCAAGGAACTTGTCCACTGAATAGACAGCAGCACCCAAGAAACATCTGTAGAACTGCTGAAGTTGTTCTAATCCGTATCCCAGTTCACTGAAGACGTCAAATAGTGTTTTCTGCTCCTGCTGCCACGATTGCTTATCGTTATGCATGTTCTGTAACGATATCTTTATCTCCTGGCTTAGCTGGAATCCAGTAGGGTATCCGTACGGAACACTAGATCCAGATCCTAAGATGAACACTGTGTTTTCTTCTGTCAAAGTCATGGCATAAAGTAGACACGTGCCTATTTATGTTACCTTATTCAGTTCTTTTACTTTTGTTTATTTACAGCTTCAGCCTGCTTTTTCTTCTTTGCCTTTTTCTTCTTTGCACCTTGGGCCTATATCTACTTTTCGATAGACCTACTGCTCATGAACGAAGCATAAAAATATAAACGTGCCTAATTATTTAAAAATCTGCCTCAGATATTTTTATATTTGCTGAAGTAACTTCTGTGAATTCAAGTTGAGAAAAAGTATGAATATCTATCCATGCCTCTCTTTCTAAATCCCACATAAATTCATATATTTTGGGATTAGCAAGTGAATCGCACACTATACATATCCTATATTTTCTCCTTGAGCGTTTACAATTCTCATATTCATTTGATGTTAGACCAATACTGGCTGAATAAGGGGCTGCAACTGAAGTTCCCTTTACTTCAATATATATTTCTTTTTTGTTTTTGGTGGCAAGTAGATCATATCCCACATTATCTTTTTCACGTGACATAACATTATAACCACGCTTACAATAATATTCTGTTACTTTGTCAATCGCTGTCTTTTCAATCAATAGTTTTCTATCTTGGTCAATAGGCTTCCTTTTTCCCCTTTGAGGAATGCTGTAATCACCTTTTTCTGCTCCCTCTATATAAGCAAGCAGTTCTCGTTTGAATCTATTTACCTCTTGGTTATTATCCTGGAGGTAAGATACAAACGTTTGTGAACCGAATCCTTTGTGAGTAACTGGCACTTTAAAAGCTCTTTCCCCTGGTGGTATCAGGAAGGCATCTTTATATTCTGCACGAATGTGCCATCTAGGACGATACAGTTCTTCGTCATACTTGAAAACACGTTTTGAATTTGCCTCCTGTTCATGACGAAATACTCTTGCATTCTTATACCAACCAATGATTACAGCGCCTTCTGCAGATCTTGCCCTCCAGACAATTAGAACATCATCTACATAATTCTCAGAATTTGGATCAAGACGTTTAATATCAATCGTTCCATTTCTCGCTTGAACACAACCATACACATATCGCCCATTTCTTTGAAAACTCAACACTTCATGTCCATAACCCTTTTCTTTCACAAACCTTCCCCCATTGATGGGCCAGTCGTCATCTGTAATGCCATTATACCATTTCATCCAGGCGACATTACATAAGAGAAGTTTCATAATTACTACCTCAACTGATTGTTAAGAGGGCTAACTACTGTTTATATGGTTTCCTTATAACATCCCAGGCCTCTCGGCATAAAGCAAGAAAGCACAAACTACGACGTTGCCGCTTCAGAGCTATCATATCCTCTATGTTTGATTATAGATGTTGTTGCCTTCTCGAACAAGGAAGAAAAAGAAAATGATTATTGATTATTGTTTTTCCCGTTCAACATGACATCGAGTATCCTAAAAACGCTTTGTCATCCCGACCGAGGCGGAGCTGAGCGGAGGGATCTGGCTGCAAACGAAAGGCAAGTTTAGTCAGAATCCAGATGTCTCGACTGCGCTCGACATGACAATACACTACGCACGACGAATAGTGGCCGCCGTGTAATGGAGATTTATTTATAATTCGCCCGCCTTTATCCGTTTAGATTCGTATAATAGGTAACAGATTTATGTAGAACACATAAATAAGTAAAAAAGTAAAAGGTAAAAGTAAAAAGGCTTTGTCATTGATTATTTCTCTGTGGCTCAAACAACAGTGTTCACCCCATGAGATAGGTAAAACCGTTATCTCACGGGGTAAATCGGTGTAAACTTGTCCTGAGTGAAGCCAAATGGATCCGGGTCGAAAAAAGGCAGAATAATGCAAATAACAGGTGAAAAAGATTAGAAAACGACGAAAAATTGAGCTTAAGTTGAAAAAACAAACCCAATTTTCGGAAGGGCAAAATTGACACAAAGTCTTATATGAAAGGTGATTATGAAGAATTTCGGGCTTTGAGACGGCGAAAAAACAAAGCCAATTCAAAGCCAAACAAACCCAATCTTATTTAGCCCCCAGATTTATCTGGGGGTTGAAAACCCAATTTGAAAAAACAAAGCCAATTTTTGAAAGGACAAAATGACGCTAAGCAAGTAATGACAAAGGTTTATGGAGATTTAAACGGGCCGGGGCGGCGAAAAAACAAAGCCAAACAAAGCCAATTGCCGAACTTCGAGGATTTTGTCTTGTCGCCCTGCCTGGACAAAGTGTGCAGAAAACAGGAGATTTCAGTAGATAAGCAGAGACATAAAACCGGCCAAGACACGCTAAACCGCAATCCTGGCCGATCAACAAATAGCCCCAAGGGGATTCGAACCCCTGTTGCCGGGTTGAAAACCCGGTGTCCTAGGCCTACCTAGACGATGGGGCCAACCTGACTGGATTCCCATTTACTCCATGCTGATTGCTTCCTCCGGGCAGGCGTCAACACAGACCCCGCAATCGATGCAGGTTTCCTCATTGACTACCGCCTTTTCGTCAACCATCTTGATCGCCTCGCTTGGACACTCTGAGACACAAGTTTCGCAACCAGTGCATTTCTCTTTATCTACTTTAGCTGGCATCTACATTACCCTTTCAAAAGAAAACAAAACATATTGCTGTTGTTATAAAACCTCAGTCACTAATAAGACACGGAATGTTACAAAATTATTACGATATTACAACCTATTTTTCGAAGAAATTTTATAAGGCCTTTCCAGTTTCTACGCCAATCCCGCTTGACAAGTTCAAATCCGGTTTTTTAACCCTTCAGTGCCCTTTTATAATTGCTTTTGACGCCCTGATATATCCCTGCCTAAGACAATTGCCATATCGCGAACCGTCTTGCTTGGGTCATTTTTTGCAGTCCAGTCCAGAACTTGACTGAATTGGCTGTCCGGAATTGTGGTCAGCAGATAAACAGCCATCAGGCGAACGGGCCATTTAGTATTATTCATATTCTCCGCCACTGCACTAATTAGCTCGTTATCCATCGGCAAAGAAAGCATATCAGCCATCGTATGGACCTTAACGACCCACTCATCATCGGCAGGATTAAGGAGCAGCCCGGATTTATGCGAGAACGCACTCCTCAATAAAGGCGTCATCCAATCGGCATACATAAACCTGTAAGGCGGCTGACGATTAGACATTGCATACTGTTCCTTCAAAAGCCCGGTAAAAAGCCATGCGGTCTTGATTTTTTGGTCAACGGGAGCTGTTGAGATCGAATTAAACTCGTTTCGAAGATATTTGCCGGTAAGTTCGATGCCCGGACGTTTTATGCTCATCCTGCTCGGCTGAATATAAACGAGTCTGTTGGCAACCTTACCATCATTTGTAACCACTGGATCGATGTAAAGAGTAAATTCTATATCGAGAGATGCCTGTGGATATGTAAGGAGCGTCTTTTTAAGTTCGCCGGTAATAAGTTGCAGGGGAACAAGAATACTTCGGCCGGGCTCGATGAGAAAGGTTCCCCGCACCTTGGTGAGCACTAAATTCGGTATATTTTTACTAAGATCGCCACTAATAACTGCGTCAACTCTGATATGACCTTTAAATAAGCTGTAATCACTGATTACAAGCGGCTCGGAAGAATGATTTGTTATTGCTGCAACGCCACTGAATTCGCTGCCGTATGGAAATACACTTCCCGGAATTTGAAGCTGTGCCGTGATCATCCGCTCCGGAGGCGTAAATACAGGAACGAGCGTTTGGCCGAACACATTTTGTAAAGCAGATAAAACAGTATTAGTTTCGGCCGGAAGCACGTATTGCTTGCCCTGTTGAGTTAGAATTTCCTTTGCACGCTCGGCAGCGAACGATCCGGGATCTTTGGCTATTGCCATATTAAGAGTCTTAACTGCCAGATCATTCTGTCCCTCCGTCATTTGAATCATAGCCTGTGTTAAATCAGCGATTTGAGTCTTCTCGAAATTATTAACAATGGGTTTTGCCCATTCAATCTGATTATTCATTGTAAGCGCATAAGCCAGAATAGCCGCTGTTACAGGTGAATTGGGCTCAGTTGCAAAAGCTTTGTTAGCCCAGCTCAACGCCTTATCCGGAACCGGCAGGGCAAAAGAATAAAACCAGGCCAATTGTTTATTATAGTCCTGCTGTGAATACTCGCCATCCGGACTATTTGAACCTTGCAGCAACAGTAGCCGCTGTGTTTTTTCCTCAATAGCCTGGAATATCAGGGTTGCCAGTTCAGTGTCACCCATTTTAATTGCCGCTTTGCCTGAAATAGACTCCAGGCGCAAGTCAAATCCGCCTTCCTGCCGGACACGCTTGGCAATTTCCAGGCATTGGGATTGATTTTGCCTCGAATTGTAGCTGCTGATGGCCCAGGGCAGATAGATTCGCCCCGGCAATGCTTCAGATGGGTATAGATAACCAAATAAGTCGGCACAATATTTATAAGCCGCCGCTGATGTCTCGTAAAGCTGCAAGTGTTCGGCTTGTTGTGCAAAAGCAATTGCAACATCAATTTCCGATGGATTCTCACGTATTGCCAATCTTAAACGCTCAAGATGTATCGCTGAGTTGATCCGTTTGGGCTTGATTTCAGCCAGCTTGGCGAAAGCTTTCCAGTTATATCTATTGTTCTTATAAGCCTGCATAAAGTAAAACTCGGCAGCTTCCAAATCCACCTTCTCAGCTTTCAATATACCAAGCTTAGTAGCCAGTTCGGAACTCAGGATTTTATTCTTACTGCCCAGAGTCCCCAACATCTGCTCAAGAAGCTTCTCCCTCGCTTCACGAGAGTTCATCCGTTCAAGCATATATTCAACCGCCTTTGTTGACACCTCAAGGTCGGCGAATTCATCCACATAGTCAATGAGCAAGCTATAGACCAGATTGGAATAATCCCACCCTGTTTCCCGGCAGGCAAATTCGATTAACAGGGCTCGCACGTCCCTGGCATCTCTATCGAGACTCATCGCAGCAGTTAAGAATGCCATCGCCTGTTCGACTTCGGCCCCTATGACGTCTTTTGAGTTAGCCAGTTCGTAAGCTATTTCATAAAATTTCTGGCTGATAGATGGTGAATACAACTGTTCCGGATTCGCCGCTGATTGATCAATATTTCGTACAGTTGATCCTTGAGCCCATAGTGATAAAGGACAAAAAAGAAGCACAGAAAGCACCAGTATAGGTGTTCTCTTAAGCATTTATTTCTCCCGTGAAAATGCAAAAGAAACAGTACTTTGCATCAGCATAGTTCGGCATCCCAGTCCTTATAGCCTTAGATATAATGGCAAAACAGTAATTTTATGTAACGAAATTGATATATCTCTTAAAGCCTTATATGTCAAGTTGCATTTGTATCAAAATGAGGTTTTTTGCCCCTTAATGCAAGCCTGCTCCGAGCCTCTGGCTGTTCAGCCTGCAATCGGCATCTACGGCTTCCTGCCGGAAAATAATGAAAGCATCTCGATATGGAGCAGCTTTGCAGCCAGCGTATAAACCGCCGCCGCCGTTGGCACAACGACTGCAAGCCTCAAAACATCAAAACCCGTGCCGTCGGGCAGCGCCCGGCACAGATACAAAAAGCATTGTCCGGCCATCCACATAAGAATTGTTGCCGTAAGTGTTTTGATCAGTGTAGTCAACATACCATCCAATATCGAAGAGCCGAACCTTCTGCAAAGCGCAAGAACAAGAATCGCAACCTGCAAATACGAACATAGCGCCGTCGAAAGCGCCAACCCGGCCGTCCCCATAAACCATATCAGTGTCAGGTTAAGAACAATATTTACACACACCGCTACCAGGGCGCTCCTGGCGGGCATTTTGGAATCCTGCATCGAATAGAAGGCCCTGGTGACAACCTGCTGGGCAAAGAAGCCGCATAATCCCAGCGAGTAAAACAAGAGCACCCCTGCCGTAAGCGTTGTGTCATCACTTGTGAACCGTCCTCGTTCGAAAATAACCGAAATCACCAGGTTGCGCACCAGCAATAATCCCGCGGTCGCAGGCAGCGCGACAAAAACAGCACCTCGGATGCCGCGTGAAATGGTCTTGACCAGGGCGTCGAAATCCTTTCTTCCCGCTTCGGCGCTCATCACGGGAAAAATCGCAGTGGCCAGAGATATGCCCAGAACTCCCAACGGAAACTGGTAGAGCCGCTGCGAATAGAAAAGCTGAGAGACTGCTCCTTCCCACATCGGATACCTGATTTCTCTGCCGAACAGTAAGAAAATTTCACCTTTTTCCTGTGAACCTGAAAACCACAAAGCGATAAAATCGTCGGCAAGTGTGTTTATTTGTGTGACCGTCAAACCAAGAATCATCGGCCCCATAAGGACAATAATCTTCTTGAACGCTTCCGACCTGACCTGCCAGGCCGGACGAATAAAGACTCCCCTTGTCCGCAGCGGCCGAAGCTGCATAAATAGCTGAGCCAGCCCGGCAACAAGTACCGCTGCGGCAACGACAAAGACCAGGCTGCCCGGTTGTATTCCAAAGCCCCATCCGCCGATGCAGAGCGAGCTGATGATAAAAATGTTCAGTACAATCGGTGCAGCCGCCGGCATAGCGAAGTGCCTGTGCGCATTGAGTATCCCGGCCAAAATAGCTACTACACAAATCAAAATCGTATATGGCAGCATTATTCCGCTAAGCATCAGCTTCAGGTCTGTGCTCGGGTGGATGCTGAAAAACCTGTAATAGCCCCAGATAATCCCCTCGCCGAGCAGGACGATTCCAGCCAGGATTATGAAGATTACCGTAACCACGGTACAGGCCAGTTTCTTTGCCGCTTCGGGGTCTTTCTGCAATTGTTCGCTGTATACCGGTATCAGCGATGAGGACGCCGCTCCTTCTCCGAAAAGGCGCCTTGCCAGGTTGGGGATTTTGAATGCTATCACCCAGCCGTCCATCAGACCGGCTGCGCCGAGGAAGTAGGCAAACGCCATGTCCCGCAGCATACCGAATACCCTGCTAACCGTCGTAAGACCGGCAATTTGTCTGAAACCTCTTATCATTTCTTACTTCATGCTGGGCGATTTGCAGATTAAAGCCTGCCGGTCACAAGTTACGTTTTGCGTGCCAGGCTGAACGGTCTGCACCGCCCAATATTATTTAACAGACCTATAGAAACCATGCTAACCAGCAGGCTTGAGCCGCCGTAGCTTACGAAGGGCAACGTCAAGCCTGTGATCGGCATCAGACCGACAGTCATGCCCACATTGATAATAACCTCAACTACGAACATTGCGACAATACCGGTAGCAAGTAATCTGCCGAACGGATCAGTATTGTTCGCTGCGATTTCCAGCCCGCAGCTAACAATAATAATATAAAGCCCAAGCAGACCCAGGCAGCCCCAGAAACCCCATTGATGGGCAATGATCGCAAAAATGAAGTCATTGTGTCTCTCCGTCAGGAAATTGTATTTGACAAAGGGGCCCTGCCGAAAACCGTATCCTTTTACACTACCGGATGCAACGGCATATTTTGAGCGGATCAGATGCCAACCCCAATCACTCTTCCATTTCTTTTCACTGAATTTCGTGCCGACAAGAATTTTACCCAGCATGGGGTGTCTCTCGGCTTTTTCCCGAACCCAGGCATTTTGCAAAACGACACTACTAATTCTTATCCGCTGATAATCTTCCATTTTGAACCACAGCAACGGGCTGACCATAACAGCCATAAATATAATAATCAGCAAATGCTTAACCTTTGCCCCGGCTACAAATAGCATTGTGAACAAAATCGGCATCATTAACAGCACCGTTCCAAGATCCGGCTCGGGTAAAATAAGGATCATCGGTAAAAGCGCCAGGGCAAATGGTCCGATAAGGGCCTTGAAGTTCCGATAGTTGCTCCGATATCTCAAGTACCATGCCAGAGCCAGAATATACACCAGTTTACAGAACTCCGAAGGTTGAAGTGATGGAAGCGCGCGATCTCCGATAGAGAACCATATCCAACGGTACGTACCATTTATCGGTTTTGCAAAAGGTAAAACAACGATATATTTGCTTACAAGCAGTATAACCAGCAGTAAAAGTACGCCAGCGAAAATCCAGTAGCTTATCGTGCCGAAACGTCTGTAATTGATTGAGTTAATCACTATAAAGCCGGCTAATCCAACTATGGCGAACACGACCTGTTTTTCCCATTTATTACTCAAATCCTCACCCTGGCTGTCGGGGCTGTGCTCTGCGGGATTACCAACAGAGTAAATAGTGGCTATCCCAATGCCAATCAGGATTAAGACCGCCGCCAGGAGACACAGTCTCACAAATAGTAGTCGTCCTTTCAGAAAGTTGTACATGAAGTAAACATTACCATAGAGAGGCTGAATTTGCATAATATGAACTGTAAAATCATAAAAAAAACTTCTTTTTTAGCATTTTCCGCTTGCAGTACATTGAAACTTGTGTTACGATAAATTTGATCTTCACCAATAGAAATCTGTGCTTGTTATTGCACAAATATTCCGCCAGCAGGCGAGAAAGGAGTGGGCAAGGGCAAAAATTAAATTTACTTATTTCCGGCAGTTCCTGTCGGCCGGATCGCTATGTCAATGGGTTAAAACGCTATATATCGTAAATTGAACAAGCGATTTTACTGTTTTTTTTGGCAGGAAACAAAACCAAGACACTGCAGAGCATAATTCTGCGAAGAAGAAGAGAAGAAGAAGAAAAGGAAGGAGTTGTATAATGAAAAACATAATTCTTGCTTTGGTTGTGGTCATATTAGCTACTCCGGCCTGGGCAAGTGTTGCCATCACCGCAACAGATCTCGGTGACGGAAAAGTTGCTATCGACTATTCGGGAACCGAGCTGGCCAGGGCTTTCGCTATGGACATCACGGTCGACGCCGGCACTATCGATGCCATCAGCGACTTCGCGGTCGGGGATGACAACAACGGTTACGGCGTATTCCCGGCCAACTTCAGTCGGCACATTACAGTCGACGCAGCAACAGGTGAAGTCAGTGATTGGGCTGTAGAGGGTTACACACCCGTAGCCGACGCTGACGATCCGGGCGCACTGGGCGGTCTCGGTACAAACGGCATCACCATCGAGATGGGTTCGCTCTACGACACTAAGGCTCCGGCTCTTGAAGGAAGGCTTTGCGTAATCACATGCAGTGAAGCATGCAAAGTAACTGTGGCAACTAATGCTACACGCGGCAATGTCGTGCTGGAAGATGCTTCGGAAGCTACTGTGGATCTGGCCGGTGCAACGGACGTTCAAATCGGAGGTGCTGGCGACTACACGGGACCGCAACCAGATGAATGGCAGGCCGTAGGAAATCCCGAATGCTGGATCGCCAGCATTAACGCAAGACAGTGCAAAGGCGACGCTGATGGTACGTCTCAGGGCAAGCAGCAATACTGGGTATCGACCAGCGATCTGGACATTCTCATCGGAGCATGGAATAAAAGCTTTGCTGAGATTGATGGCCAAACGATTGGTGGTGTTCCTCTGATTTGTGCCGACTTCGATCATCTGCCCCAGGGTAAGCAGAAATATCGTGTCTCGACCAATGACCTGGACATCCTGATTGCCAACTGGCAAGCTGCCGATGGTCCGGCTGCCGACTGTCCGTAACAGGCCTGGGACTCGCAGCCGCAGTAATCGGCATAATTGCAGTATGAGACTTGGATATTTCATGGATTATATCTTTTCTACAAAATGAAAGGAGAAGATGATGAGAAAAATGTTAGTATTGATTTTGGTCCTTGGACTGGCGTCGGCGGCGAATGCTATGCTTATCAATGTCGACGACCTCGAAGGGGACTCTTTTGAAGTTGATATAACGAGCACTATAACCGTAGTAAGCGAGGACGCCTCCAGTTGGTTGGGCTACATTATCATTGAAGATGGTGGCGCCGGATCATTGGAAAACCCCATCATTCTGGATGCAGCAGGCGATGGTGCCACCGCTACAGCCTATACAGAGGCTGGTTGGGGCACCGGTTTTGAGCTTACCGCATCAATGAGCCCGACGGGAGTTCCTCCCTTAGCAGCAGGTTCTCAGTTCAGCTTCGATTACGTCGGTGCAATAGGTGACACCGCCACGATTTCACTGTTCGTCGACCCTGAGTATACCACACCTGTTGCTTCAGTAAACGTAACGGTTGTTCCTGAGCCCATGACTGTCGTATTACTCGGTCTTGGCGCTCTGTTCCTGCGTCGACGCAGGTAAAATGTTTGCCTTGGCCAAGGCCAACAATTTAGTTAGCCAGGAGGCAAGTCGAAAGGCTTGCCTCTTTTTTTATTGCAGCATATATCGCGGTCTCCTAAAATTCGTTTTATGAAACGATTCGTTTTCTTGCTGGTTTATATTTTTCTCGCTGCCGCGCTGGCCGGCTGCCGGAGTCCCGCGGCCGACAAAGACGGCGTCGAGGTCACCGTAGACGGCGACGGGCAATTCCCGGCTTTTCTCGTCGGCACATGGAAAGCGGACGAAGGCGGCTGGGAATTTGTCTTCGAGCCGGACGGCAAAATCTCCTCCGCGACAGTCAGCATCGGCAGGGCAAAACTCCAGCCCGGCCGGACAACCACCGTGCCCATGCAAATGGGCGGCAAAGGAGTCTACAAATCCGGCCCGTGGTCGGTTCAATACTCCCAAGAGCAGCGGGAACTTATCGTCGAGATAGCGATAGAGCACTTCCGCGTCGAGCTTGGCGACAATGTCATCGAAGGCCGAACCCGCGACTTTTTCGTAGGCTCGGTTTCCGCAGACGGCCGGTCCTGGTGGGCCGACCGGCTCAGCTTCCCCGAATATGTAGTCAATACCGACAAATACCATAATTACGAACTCCCCTTCGACCCCAACGACAATCCCCGAGAGAGCATCCTCTTCCAGAAGGTCCCGGAATCGAAGTAAACCGTTTGTTCCGATCCAACTGTGCACCAGCCCCACCGCAGATTGGCTTTGTTTGGCTTTGAATTGGCTTTGTTTTTTCGCCGACTCAGCCCATCATAATCTCCGTAAACCTTTGTCATTATAGAATATAAGTCATTTCGTCCTTTCAAAAATTGGCTTTGTTTTTTCAACTTAAGCTCAATTTTCCGTCGTTTTCTACTCTTTTTCACCTGTTTTTTTCCTTATTCTGCCTTTTTTCGACACGGATCCGTTCGGCTTCGCTCAGGACGAGTTTACACCGATTTACACTGTTGTTTGAGCCACATCCCTATGGGACAGGGAGAAATAATATTGTCATCCCTGCGAAAGCAGGGACAATAATAAACCTGTGTCCGCGAAAGCGGGTATAATCAATAACAAAGCCTTTTTACTTTTACCTTTTAACTTTTTACTTATTTATGTATTCTACATAAATCTGTTACCTATTATACGAATCTAAACGGATAAAGGCGGTCATATTTTAAATAAATCTCCATTACACGGCGTTTTTTAACTCTACCACGAAACACACGAAGAATCCTACGAAAGAATCAAATAATCAATAGTAAATCGTAAATAGTAAATGGCAAGGTCTCCATGAGACGGCGTCCTTTGTTCGTATTGCGTACTGTGTAGTGCGTATTGCGTGCTGTTTGCAATAATTTTTAAAAACCGCGGATTAACGCAGATTAACGCAGATTAACGCGGATTTTAATTCTGAATTCTGACTTCTGGCTCCTGAATTCTTGCTTTTTTCATCTTTTTTTCACTTTTTATACAAATTTTCCAATTTTGTTAGTAACATATAGTCGTCCTCAAACGCTTCTATAGTATGATTTGTAAAAGCTTAGCTGCTAAGAAACGTTCATGAATAAGCGTAAGCTAAAAGATGAGATATACGAGACACGATATACGAATATATACGATTCGGCTTTTCGATTGATTATTCAATAGAGGTAGGCTTTGACTTGTGAGAATGTTGTTAAGAAAGTGTGTCATTAATTTACTGTCCCTTATTCAAAATAGGCTGTTACTTTAAAACATTATTGGGAGTAAGCATTAATGGACGAATTGACCACCGAACACAGGATTAAAGGGCAAGAGTATAATGCCGTATTGTGGCTTGATGACAACAAACGGTTCCTGCGTGAAACACATGAAAGCATCTTACGTTACGGACTGACAGCTTCTATGATATCATCAGACGATTTGGTTCCAGCTATAGAACATTATAACCAAAGAGAGATGTCTGTGGCATTGTTAATACATGTTAAGCAAGAAATAGATGTTAACATTATCACTAAATTTCTTGAACACTATCGCGTCAAGGCAGTAATATCAGATTTGGAGATGGCGAGTAATCCCTTTATAGGATTGTCATTGCTGGCCACTGTTGGAAGAATTCATCCAAATTGTTATCGTGCACTAGTAACTGGTCACATTGATACGGCAGTCAGAGACCTTTGTCAAAGCATAGGCCTCAACGATGTATTCGCTAAGGATAACATGGAGCGAGTGATTGATAGAGTCGCGGTTTTGTTGAAGGTCAAGATCGATGCGGATCAATTACATGCCAAATACAGAAAATTACTAAATGCATATAAGACTCTGCAACAATCAATCGACAAATTAGAGCACGTTAATAAAGAGATTAGAAGAGATCGAAATAGACTGCGACGATCACTACGTGAGCTTCAAGCACAGAAGGTACCAAAGAAGAAGGACATAGAGAAGACAAGTAATGCCGTAAAGAACCAACTCGAGAAACGCGCGGCTTCTGCTGAGCAGAGAGTCCAAATGGTGCTTGGGCATCAACATGACCTCCAAAGCATCGCATCGGCGGTGACGACAACTTTAGGAAACTTATGCGCGCAACCCGAACTTCTGCCTCCTGCAATAAAAGATAAGCTAGAAGGAGCATGGACTGCGTCGAAACACACATATGTTCTTATTTCAAGTACCTTGGATATTGCAACTGATGAGAAGCCTTCAACACGTGCAACGGGTTCAATTCCTCTTGCATTTGACGAGGCTAATAGGATAATTTCAGAGCAATTGCCAGACCGAATTACTGTCAACATATCTCTCCCGAAAGAGATGCGCGCGACAAAGATACCCGACAATATGCTTGTTCGCTGTGCCCTGAATCTATTTAATAATGCTAAGGACGGAATGGTAGGACGTGGGCAGATAGAGGTTACTACAAAGACAAAATCAACAGCGCGAGTAAAGCATGTGGAAGTAGTTGTCCGAGACACAGGACAGGGTATCAAGAAACGAGATATTCCAAGGGTATTTGATTGGGGTTTCACCACAAAAGGCAGAAGGTATGGAATGGGCCTTTTCATTGTTAGAAAAATCATGGAGAGGTATGGTGGTCAAGTAAAAATCGAGAGTGTGCGTGGTAAAGGCACAGCAGTCATTCTGAGTATCCCAGTTGGGTAAGGTCTCACAATGGGTAAAAAAGCACGGATTTTGATAGCAGAAGACAATAAACTGTGGATCGAAAACTGCCGTGCCGCGCTTGCGGATCATCCTGTGGAAGTTATTGGCGCGATGGACGTCACAGAAGCGATTGAGAAGATCCAAAATACATGTTTTGCCGCAGTTTTCATTGATCTTGAGATTCCAGGGGCCAAAGGTGACAAGTACGGGGGCTTTGATATTCTCAAGACGCTCCCAGACATGAATCCATATACGCAGGCCATAGTGATCACACAGCATGAGGAAGACTCAATTCTGTCCCAGGTTGCTAGACATAACGTGTCACTATGCATCATAAAGCCTTTAAATTTCCGAGAGATACAGTTCGCAATGGATCTGATAATAGAAAGATGGATTGGCCATCGAGAGAAGCTGTTGAATGTACTGAACCAATTTTCATCTTACCAGTCCATCTTACAGGATCGGAAACACAATAGGACTGACTTCAAAATAGCGAATGAATATGATGTACAAGATATTCTCCATGTGATTCTCAAACCGTTCTATCCGGATCTTGTATCCGAGGAACACACGACCAAGAGAGCCGGATCGGAGAAACGGATCGACTTCGTTATAAAAGGGCTTGAAACAGTTGTTGAGATCAAGATGGCCCGAGGGAAGGCGCATGCCAAGAAAGTAGCAGATGAGTTGGACATCGATATAAGAAATTACCCATCGCATCCCAATTGCAATGAACTAATATGCTTTGTTTACGACCCGAAAGGTGTGGTCTCGGATGCGCGAAGTATAGAGAAAGACCTGTCTGGACCAGTAACACAGAAGAACAAAACCATCAACGTTACGGTGCTCATAAGGCCCGCATAGAGGAAATCAAAGGCGTCCGTACAAGTTCTGTTGAAAAGCTCGAATGAATTGTTTATTTTAAGCTTGCACACTGTTTTGGGCTGATTTTATAGCAGTAAACGATTCGAGAAAGTATTTGACATTTGGCCTCGATTGTGCAATCATCTCTCGAATCTAATTTTGAATAGAGTTTAAGAGCGGCTTGCCGGTTAAATGCAGGTTCGTTTTAGAATATGACAGCCAAAACCAGTTCGAATCGAGAAGGAGGATTCTAATCATGAATCGGGCCGTAAAGTTATGCGTTATTGCAGTATGCTTGATTGCCTCATGCGGTTCCGCTTTAGGAAAAGGAGTTTTCGAGCTGGGCCTGGCGGCGGATTTCAGGTCACTTAAGCTCAAGAGTGATGCCATCCCCTCCTCCGTCAGGCAGGAGGCGCAGGACCCTTCCATAGTGAATCCGTATTCCGGGAACTATTTCGGAAGCGATACAATAGGTACTTACGATCCGAAGGAGACATTCAGATTCCTGGAGGCCGGAGTGTTCGGGCAGTATACCTTCGATTTCGGTTCTCCTTTGAAGCCGTACCTGAGGGGGGAGTTCCAGTATCCCTTCGTCACCTCGACTCATGAAGGCGATTACGGAGAAGGTTATACCTACGAGAAGGTTCTCGGCAGCGGAGTGGACTATGTTCGCTACACCTACGGCATTGAATATAAATACGCTTACTTCTTTGAGCCGGAAGTGGGACTGAGGTATGGAACGGATGACAATTCTTCTATTTCCTTTGGTGTAAGCTTTCAAAAGCTGGAACTGGAATACTATAAAGGCATCGAAGCGTATGGTAAAACTCAATACCTTTATAAGTTAGACTCCAGCACCCACAACCTTCTCAATTACAAGCTGCGTATAAGGCAGAAGATAAAATCTAACCTTTTCTTTTCCATTGAACCCAGCTATACCAATGGAAACGGCGTAGAAGGATATGGGATAGCGTTTTCAATGTGTCAGAATTATTAGTCAAGCAGCATAGGCAGATTTCCGCCGCAAGGCGTCCTGTGGACTGCCCATGTCGTTCGGGTTAAGTTACATTAACAGCATTCCCCCTGGGACACCTTACGGCGGCGGCAAACAAATCCATTTGTGACAATTTACCCATCGGCGCTTTCACCTCCCCCGCCGCCACGGTACTCACAATATCAGTAAACCGCTCGAAACAAAGTCCGACGACGAGCAGCCTCAATGGATCGCCGCCTTCAACGGCCGTGACCTGGCGGGCTGGCAAACTTCGGCTGCCGCTAACTGGAAGGTTCAATCCGGCCGGATCGTTGGAACCGCCAGCACAAACGATAAAGGCAGCACGCTCTGGACCGAAGCGATACACGAGAACTACCTGCTGGCGATAACGTTTCGGGTGACGTGGCCGGTTCACGCCGGCATCCTACTGCGCGGCACCGAATCCAAAATTTGTCCTGACTTGATTGCGGTGACTTTTTCTTCACGATTGATAATTTTGAGATGGCTGTAGCTGCTGGGCTTCTTCACAATAACATCCGATATTATTGACTATTAAAGTCTCTATTCTGTCCCGCCGAATACACACCCAATTTTGAGACCGGTCTCAATGTGGTTTATTCACAATATAAGGTGGATTAAAAGGCCGGAAAGAACGAAAAAATATAAAATAATTTGAAGAAATATGGGGTCTTGAGTGTATATTGTTGTGGAAACAAAGTAAAGAAACTGCGTTTGAATCGAAAGACTCTGCTTTTGGAGCCAAAGAGAGTGACGAGCGTGTGCCAGGAAGAAACAATAGTTTTGCAGCGTTGCCAGCGGGGCTCGTCAGAGGCTTTCGAAGTTCTCGTAAACAAATATATGAAAGACGCGTATTTTATTGCATTAGGTCTTGTGGGTAATCGCGAAGATGCGATGGACCTGTCACAAGAGGCCTTCGTTCGAGCATACCGGCATATCAAAGATGTCAAGCCCGGCCGGAAGTTCTTTCCCTGGTTCTATCAAATATTGAAAAACCTGTGCATCAGCCATCTAAGAAAACGAAGGTACAGACGGGCCAGCTCTCTCAATTCGGAGGACTGTCCGGAAGTGGCCTCCACGGACGATTGCTTTTCGCCCGAGGAGGTGGCAAGCAGAAACGAGATAAAAGACAAAGTCTGGCAGGCAATCGGAAAGCTGGACGAGAAACATCGCGAGGTGATTATATTGCGACACTTTAAAAACATGTCATACGACCAGATCGCCGAGGCCCTGTTTTGCAACAAGGGCACCGTGACGAGCAGGTTGTACTATGCCCGCAAGAGACTTGAAGAATTATTAGGCACGGGAAAAGGAGGTTTTATCCATGACATGCCATGATTATAAAGACCTGTTAATGGGCTACCTGGACAACGAACTGAGCGACGAGCAGAGAAATCGGTTCGAAGAGCATTTGGCCGGGTGCCCCGAATGTGCCGGCGAGCTTAAAGAGTTCCGGAAACTCAAAGCGATAACCGACGAAGTGACTCTGGTCGAACCCGAAGATCGGATATGGCAGGACTACTGGAACGGGATCTATAACCGTATCGAGCGCAGCATCGGGTGGTTAATATTTTCAGTAGCTGCAATCCTTCTGACAATCTACTGCGGCTTCAGGCTGATAGAAACAATCGTCACGGATGCCACTGTTGGAATGCTCTTGAAGCTCGGCCTGCTTGCACTTATAGTAGGGCTGGCGATATTGTTTGTCTCAGTGTTACGGGAAAGAATTTATTTCTGGAGTAAAGACCGGTACAGGAATGTAAGGAGATAAAGCGATGCTTTTGTCCACAACTGATACGATTCATGGCAAGAAAATTGTAAGGCACATCGGGCTTGTTCGGGGAAATACTATCAGGGCCCGTCATATCGGCAGGGACATCATGGCGATAATTCGGCACATAATCGGCGGCGAAATAACCGATTATACCAAGATGATGGCAGAGTCCCGCGAACAGGCTATCGACAGGATGATAGAAGACGCTCAAAATCTCGGAGCCAACGCTATTGTGAGTATGGGCTTTTCAACGCAGATGGTAATGGGGGGAGCATCGGAGATTTTAGCTTACGGCACTGCTGTAGTCGTAGAGTGAGTTTTCAAGTAAGCAATTGCAGTTTTTCATGGTTCTTACGAAAGGAGACCAAATGGATGCGATAAAAGATTTTTTGAAGCCGGAGTTGATATGGTTCCTGGTAGGACTTGTACTGCTGGTTTTTGAGTTCATTATGCCGGGGCTGATTATCGGCTTCTTCGGCGCAGGCGCCTGGATCGTCGCGATTATCTGCCTTCTGAGTGCTTATGTCACCGGCTCAATAAACGCCCAGTTGATCATATTCATTATTGCTTCGGTGCTGTCACTGTTGTTGCTTCGGAAATGGCTCAAGGGGATATTTATCGGGCATGTCAAGTCAAAACAGGATATGACCGAAGACCTTAACGAGTTCATTGGTGAACGAGTGGTTGTCAAAACGAAAATTACGCCGAAGGCCGGCGGCAAAGTCGAACTTCACGGCACAAACTGGGAAGCTGAAGCGGATGAAGAAATCGCAGAGGGAACTGTCGTTGAGATTATCGCAAAAGACAACCTGACCCTGAAGGTCAAAGTAGTATGAAAAACAGAATTGAACGACCGGTCGTTAGTAACAGTTAAATTAACAGAAAGAACAAAATACAAACCATTTTATTACGAAAGGAGATAGCCATGTTAGCAGCATTACCGGCAGGATCTGTGTTAACAATCATTCTTGTAGGAATACTTCTATTCGCGCTGATCATTTTCTTCAAGACCATAAGGATAGTGCCGCAAAAACAGGCATACATCATCGAACGGCTCGGCAAGTATTCGAAAACGCTTGAGGCGGGATTCCACATACTAACGCCGTTCTTTGACAGGGTTTCATACAAACACACGTTAAAAGAGCAGGCAGTAGACGTTGCGCCACAACAGTGTATTACGAAGGACAATATTGCAGTCGAAGTTGACGGCATCCTGTATATGCAGGTTGTCGATCCCAAGAAAGCCTCGTATGGAATAAACAACTATCAGTTCGCATCCGCGCAATTGGCCCAGACGACCATGAGAAGTGTAATGGGTAAGCTCGAGCTGGACAAGACTTTCGAGGAAAGAGAGACGGTAAATAGCGCGATTGTTGATGCCGTGGATAAGGCTTCAGACCCGTGGGGAGTTAAGGTAACGCGATATGAGGTAAAGAATATCCTGCCGCCCCAGAGCATCAAAGACGCGATGGAAAAGCAAATGAGGGCTACGCGGGAAAAGCGAGCAACTATTGCTGAGTCGGAAGGTGACAGGCAGGCAAAGATCAACCGAGCCGAAGGGGAAAAACAACAGGCGATTGCCCAGTCCGAGGGCGAAAAGCAAAAACGGATAAACGAGGCCGAGGGCCGAGCCATCGAAATCCTGAAAGTTGCTGAGGCAACGGCAAACGGGATTCGGGAGATTGCTTCTGCGATAAATGAAAAAGGCGGAGTCAACGCTGTAAACCTTCGCATTGCGGAACAATATCTGGACGAGTTCGGCAAACTCGCAAAGACCAACAACTCGATTATAATTCCTTCGGATCTTTCCGACATAGCAGGCATGATTAAGGCGGCGGCGTCAGTGATAAAAAGCCCGACCGAAGCTATGGGCCAGACAGAAATTGGATAACGATGCAGAACACGCTGTTTTTACATGAAGAGATTTTGCTGCTGGCCCTGCGGGATGAGGAAGGTACTATTGCTTCCGGGACGATGTACCAGTACGCAATCGGCGCAGCGCTGCTGGCCGAGCTGTTATTGAGCAAGCGTATCGAGGTTGAGCAGTCCGGCAAGAGAAAGCTGGTCAACCTTATCAGCACGAGTCCTCTCGGCGAGCCGTTGATTGACGAATGCCTCGAAAAAGTCAGCAGTGCGAAAAGACGCGCTGTGCTACAGACGTGGGTATCTCGCTTTGCCGGCATAAAAAACCTCAAACACCGCGTAGCCCAACAACTGTGCAAACGCGGCATATTAAGGGCCGACGAAGACAAAGTTCTGCTGCTCTTCACGCGTAAAATCTACCCGGAAGTTAATCCCGGACCGGAAAGGGAATTGATTAGACGGCTGGAACATGCCATATTCACCGACACCAGAGATATTGATCCCCGTACTGTTGTCCTCCTATCATTGGCCAACAGTACGGGTCTTCTGAATGTAGTCTTCGATAAAAAGAAGCTGAAAGGCCGTAAAGCCCGTATTAAGCAAATCGTTGACGGAGAGATAACGGGAAAGGCCGCAACTGAGGCCATCCAGGCCATGCAAGCAGCCGTTATGGTGGCCTGTATCATGCCGGCTGTTATGACTACAACCATAAGCCATCATTAAGCATACAATCACTATGGTTAAGCCTTGTGATGTGGGCAGGAGATATGCGTGTGAGTTTATTTGAAGGAATTTGTGTACTTAACTAATCGGGAGACTTACAATAAACAGGAGATTTACGATGAAAAACATAACCGCATGGATTTTAGTAATCGTCTTGCTCGTAGCATGCGGACAGACTAAGAAATTGGACGCTGCGGCGCCAGACGTCGATATTTGGAAGGCGGCAGCGAGCGGTAACATCGCAGCGATTAAGCAGCATTTGGAGGCGGGTACAGACGTCGATGTCAAGGAGCCGCCTGGAGGCGGCACGCCCTTGCTGGTGGCGGCGACCTTCGGTCAAGTCGAAGCCGTAAAATTCCTGATTGAGAAAGGAGCCAATGTCAACGCCAAAAGCAACGACGGAGCGACGGCCCTGCATGGGGCGGCCTTCTTCTGTCATACAGAGATCGTCAAACTGCTCTTGGATAAAGGGGCAGAAGCGAATGCGAAGAACATCAGAGGCGAAACGCCGCTTGATGCAGTAGCGAGCCAGTGGAATCAGGAGTTGGAAGGCATCTACACGTGGTTAGCGGAACTCTGGAAACTCCAGTTGGACCTTGAAAGAATAAAGGCTACTAGGCCGAAAATCGTCGCGATTCTGAGCAAGGCTTCCCATAAAAGTGCAGAGTCGCTAGAAGTGGCAGAGGTGAGGAGCACTGGTTATAGAGGGTCTTATTTCGTCAATGGTGAAATCCATGTCAACACGTACGGCACGTCGGAAGGCAAACCACTGACAAGCGGGCACCAGGACTTCAAACCGTCCTGGTCGAAGACCGACGATATGCTCGTCTTCTTCCGCAGATTGAAGGATGACCCTGTCGTTACCAATTGGAAGACCGCGATCTGTATCATTAATGTGGACGGCATGGGCTTTCATCAGTTGACTGACGGCACACACACGGATTTTAACCAAACCTGGACGCGCGACGGAAGCAACACGCCCATCTGGAACCGAAGGCACCCGGAGAAGGTCAGTTTCCAAGTGATGGCGAGTAAGGTGGGCAATAAGCCCGGTCAGGAGATAGCGCTGACCGACAAGAGCTACAACACTTGGGCATACACATGCTTGACCGACGGCAGAATTCTCGTTCAGTGTGCGCATCCGAAACAAGGCTGGGGCTATTTCCTGATGACGCCCGACCCCGACGGCGAGCCCAGCTTCGAGCGCATCGATTGCGAGTTGGCGAAGACGGGGCTGCTGGATCGAATCAGCGTCTCGCCGAGTGAGACGAAGGTATGCTTCGAGTACCAGACGGGGTTTGCATACAAGGACACGGGACGCACGCTCTACCTCGCTGACTTCGACGCCCGAAAACGCACCATTACCAATACCAAACCATTCGCAAACGAAAAGGGAGCGAATCGCTGGTTCGCCTATCCCCGCTGGACCAGGGACGAAACAGCGATTGTGTACCATGCCAGCCCGTCACTCTACCTCTACACGCTGAAGGACGGGGCCACCGTGAAAGTGTCGACGAACAACGGCGCCGACTACAGATATCCTCACTGCGAGGCCGCGCCGAAATAGATATTGATGGGTGCAAAAGGTCAACCGATGGAGTTTTTGCTGTGAAAAGAAAAGTTGATGATATTGAGCGACGTGAGTTTTTGAAACTTGCAGCACAAACTGCGGCGGTTGGTGTTTTAGCAACGAATCTTGCTGATGGTGCAGTCTCTGATGATAAGCAGATCAAGCTGACAGATAAGATCCCCAGTCGAACACTGGGTAAGACCGGTGTTGAATTACCGATTCTCGGATACGGCGGAGCCGCTCTGCCGAAGAAATGGGGAAACAACCTGTCGACCGAAGATCGTGTGAAGCTGGTACGCCACGCCTACGATAGCGGTATCCGATACTTCGATACTGCCATCAGTTACACCTACAGTGACAGCCAGGCGATTATTGGCCAAGCGTTGAAGGAAGTTCGCGACAACGTCTTTGTTACGACCAAGGTGGACTTCTGGGACCTATCCAAACCAGATGGACGTTTCACGAAAATCCCCAAGGGGGAGGCCACCCGGCAAGTCGAAATGAACCTGTCGGAACTGCAATCGGACCACATCGACGCCATCTTTATCCATGGCACACCGGGTGTCGAACAGATGACCGTCGAGCAGTGCATGGAGGTCCAAGAGGAGCTGTTTAAGGCACGCGACAAGGGCCTGGTCCGTTTTGTGGGCTTCTCGGCGCACCACTACTTTGACAAGGCCTTGGCTTTGATTTCGACCAATGAATTCGATTTGTGCATGCTGGCTTACGGATACCTGCCGCGTGGGAACAGTCGGCTTTTTTCCCCTCGGACAACAGAACTACGCAACGCATGCCTGGCGAAAGCGCATGAACTCCAAATGGGAATCGTAGCGATGAAAGTCCTGGGAGCCGGCATGCTAGGAGGCTTCGGTAAGAAGGAATTGGAAAAACTACCTGGAGCGGCAATCCGCTACGTCCTTCAGGACGACCGTATCCAAATCCTGACTATCGGCATGCGTTACCCCGACGAGATCGACGCTAACACCAAGACCATCGCTGGCGATACAACATACACGAACGAAGACCGAGCCCTTTTGGCCGGCGTGAGTGCCGCCGTCCTTAGCGACGAAAACGTCAAGAGAATGAGAGTGGAGTGAATGACGCAGATAATTGCGCCACAGAATAGACATCCAGTCTTGAGGTTAAGGTATTCGAAACAAGATGTCAAAGGAAGAATATGATGCACATACTATGGGGAAGTTTAATAATTGCAGCGGGTCTATTCCTGCTGGTCTGCGGAAGTCTAAAGAGTAATTTCATCATCTATCGGTTTTTGGTTGCTCGCTCTAAAATACTGTGGGGACAGTATGTTTATCGCTTCCACCAGATCACAGGAGTTATCGTCATCGTCTTCGGAGCGTTGGTAGTTTTTGGGTACATCTGACCGTTGAAGAATGATGCAAGTGGACGGACACTTCTTGCAGAGTTCAGCACAAAAGCGTTCGAGAGCGGCGTGATCAAGAATATGAGGATTGATTGACTGTGATCATAAGTCATTAAACATTGTGGAGAACTATATGGAAATGGCGGTTGTTTACAAGGCTAATCCCGAGTCGCTGCAAACGGTGCTCGGGCTTCTACGCAAGGAAGGATTCAATCCTACAACGCTGGAGAATCCGAGTTCGGCCCCGGTTCGAAGCGGAGCAACCTATTTAATCAGTGTTACGGTACCGAGGGACCAGGTCACAGGAGCCAAATCGGTTCTGAGAAAATGGGACCAGGCCCGGCAGTCGGAAGTCCAACAAACGACAGGAAAACTCACCGGTCCATTGCTGTTCTCGGTAATGGTTGTTGCAGTGCTTGCCGTTATTTTTCTTTTTATGGGAATTCTTTTGGATGCTGCGCCTTTACTTTTTGTAATCTGGCTTGTAGTCTTTGCATTACTGGCTAAAGTGGCAAGCAGCACGAAACCAGAGAGCAAAAACAGCAAGTCACGGATAAGACTGCGAAGGTAAAGAAAATGGTTGGCATCATTTCAAGGCCCGGTACACAGGAGAAACTGGAGATACTCAGTGCCGATGCTCAATACGACCTTGCCTGCGCCTGCGGCACGAGTAAGGACGAACACCGCCGGCGAACTTCCGAAGGCAAATGGATTTATCCGGTCACACTTCCAAGTGGGGGCAGGAGCGTACTTTTCAAGACACTGGCCTCGAATGTGTGCACGAACGACTGTAAGTACTGCCCGCTCAGAGAGCAAATGGACGTTCGCAGGGTCAGTTTGTCGCCGGAAGAGACGGTGAAGGTGTTTCTGGATTATTACAACCAGCGAAAAGTTTTCGGGCTGTTTCTCAGTTCGGGCGTCTTAGGCTCGCCCGACGCGACCATGGACAGTCTCAACGGCGCAGCGCGATTGCTGCGAAGAAGGCATGGTTTCAGGGGCTATATTCACCTGAAGATTATTCCCGGGGCGAGCGACGCGGCGGTTCAAGAGACTGTTTCACTGGCCAGCGCCGTATCTCTGAATATCGAGACGCCGGGCGAAAAGAATCTGGCTAAACTATCGAAGAAGAAACAATATATCCGGGATATTATCGAGCCGATCAAGCTCATCAGCAGGCTGACCGGACGCGGCTCGCGATACGAAAGGGTCAAGCAGACAACACAGTTCATCGTAGGAGCCGCCGGCGAGCAAGATACACAAATTGTCAAGTACATGTCCGGGCTGTACGAACGATTAAAAATGCACCGGGTATATTTCAGTGCCTATCAACGGGGATTGGGGGATTCATCTATCGCCGGCGAGCAAGTTGAGCCGGAAAGCAAGCCGGATATTCTTATGCGGGAGCATCGGCTGTATCAGGTGGATTTTCTGCTTCGCAAATATGCCTTTACGGAACCGGATATAATCTTCGAGAAGGATGGAAATCTCTCCCTGTCAACGGACCCCAAACAAGCATGGGCTATCAGGCATCCCGATTTTTTCCCGGTAAACATCAATAAAGCATCGAAGTTTTCACTTCTAAGAGTGCCCGGACTCGGACCAGTAACAGTAAAGCGGATTCTTCAGCAGCGGAAAGAAAGCCGTATCAGGTCTATACAGGATGTTGGTAAAGCAGGAGTCAGGTTGGAAAAAGCAAAAAAATATCTGACTTTCTAAGAATTATCATTGTGGTGCCCAAAGCAGGGTATATAATTCTCTGGCTAAATGTAAATAAGGCCAAATTTGTAATCCTGTAATGGTAATGCAATGGAGGTATAGATGAGTAATCTCGTACCCACTAAAGTATTCCTCACCAAGGGGCTTGGCCGGCATAAGTACCAATTGAAGTCCTTCGAGGAAGCGCTCAGAAAAGCGGGCATGGCCCAACAGAATCTTGTTCAGGTTTCGTCGATTCTACCGCCGAAATGCAAGATGATCAGTAGCGAACGCGGGCTGGAACAACTAACTCCCGGCGAGATTTGCTATTGTGTTATGGCCCGATCCGACACAAACGAGCATGGCAGAATAGTGGTATCCTCAATAGGCGTTGCTGTTCCACGAGATCGCAACCAGTGGGGATACCTCAGTGAGGTTCACGGCCATGGAATGAATCAGCAGACCGCAGCGGATATGGCTGAAGACTTGGCGGCCGGGATGCTGGGAACAACATTCGGGTTCGAGGTCGATCCGAACAAGGCATGGTCGGAAAAAGAGCAGGTCTATAAATCCAGCGGCCTAATAATTAGAACTTCTAACATCACACAAACGGCTCGCGGTCAAGAGGACCTGTGGACCACTACGGTAGCGCTTGCCGTGTTTCTATTCGATTAGGGATGTCTATACGATTGAACTGATAGTTTGTGAATAGGCGTCTGATATGGGACAAACAGCACATTTCGGAGACTTGCCCGAAGAATACTCCGCCCTTGAGAACGCAGGGGTGGTAGTAATCCCTGTCCCTTTTGACCATACAAGCACATGGCTTAAAGGCGCTGATAAGGGCCCGGCGGCTATCATTGAAGCATCCGCCCACATGGAGCTTTATGATATCGAGACCGATTCGGAGGTCTATAAAAAGGGTATATTCACGGCTGAGCCTGTAGACGGGCAACAGCTTCCCGAGGATATGGTCGAGATGATCGCAGAGCAGGTTCGGCAGTATCTCCAGGACAATAAATTCGTCGTAGTTGTGGGAGGCGAACATTCTGTCAGTATCGGTTCGGCAAGAGCCCACGTCGCAAATAATACCAACATTACCGTTTTGCAGCTCGATGCTCATTCCGATCTGAGAGACGAGTACGAAGGCTCCAGATATAATCACGCATGTGCAATGGCAAGGATTTCGGAACTCTGCCCGATTGTGCAGGTCGGCATAAGAAGTATGGACTCGTCCGAAAAGGAAGCTCTTGACAAGAGTCGTGTAATCTTTGCCAGGGATATTTTTACGAACAAAAATTGGATCGAAAAGGTATTGTCAAAATTGTCTCAAAACGTATACGTAACAATCGATCTTGACGTTTTTGATCCGTCGATAATGCCCTCGACGGGAACCCCGGAGCCCGGCGGCTTATTATGGTACGACGTGCTGGGATTGATGAGAACCGTTTTCGAAACAAGAAATGTAATAGGATTCGATATTGTTGAACTATGCCCGGACGAGCGGAATAAAGCTCCGGATTTTTTAGCGGCGAAACTTATTTACAAATTATTAAGCTACAAATTCAGAGATTAAAATGGAAAAAAAAGATTTACTAAACGAGCCGGTCAGGCATATCGACATAAAATCGTTCGACGCCGCCAAGATTATCGAAGCGATGAAGGATATGTCTTTTACGGCGAGAGACACAGCCAAAGCCGCGGAGATTCTCAAGACCATGATCAATGATCCGGAGTGCACGATCATGCTGTGTCTGGCCGGGAGCACGAGCGCCGCCGGGTGTATGCAAATCTATGTCGATATGGTTAAGTGCAACATGGTCGATGCTATCGTCGCCACCGGGGCTTCGATTGTCGATATGGACTTTTTCGAGGCCCTTGGCTTCAGGCATTACAAGGCTACCCAGACTGTCGATGACGGGAAATTGAGAGACCTCCACATCGACAGGATATATGATACGTTCATCGACGAAGACCAATTGCAGATCTGCGACAACACTATCACGGAGATTGCGAATTCCCTGCCGCCAAGGCCTTATTCATCGCGGGAATTCATCAGGGAAATGGGCCGTTATCTTATAGAAAACGCAAAGAAACCGGATTCTCTCGTACAGGCGGCATACGAAAATCATGTGCCGATATTCTGCCCTGCTTTTTCGGATTCGAGCGCGGGCCTGGGTCTCGTAAAGCACCAGAAGGAAAATGAAGAGGGCCACGTCAGCATCGATTCGGTCAAGGATTTTCGAGAGCTAACAGAGATCAAGATGAGGTCGCCGGTCTCGGGCCTGTTTATAATCGGGGGAGGAGTTCCGAAAAACTTTGCCCAGGATACGGTGATTTGCGCCGAGGTTCTCGGAGAAAGCGCCGAGATGCATAAATACGCCGTACAAATTACTGTTGCCGATGAAAGGGATGGGGCGCTCTCAAGCTCGACCCTGCAGGAAGCACGCTCCTGGGGCAAAGTGGATACGGGATACGAGCAGATGGTTTATGCGGAAGCCGGCAGTGTTCTGCCCCTTATCGTTAGCGATGCATACCACCAGCGAAACTGGGAGAGCAGAAGCCCGCGCAAGTGGACTAGGATCTTTGAATAATCATTCACAGGGAAAAGCAATAGGAGCACGAAGATGGCAAGAAGTGCGCACCAACGTAGATTTCTCATTGTCCTGGGTTGTTCGCTTATCCTGATGGGTTGCCGGGACAAGAATGAACAGCAAGCCAGCACCGAAGCTGCTGAAGCAACAACGGCACTATCCAAAATCAGATCTGATTTGACCAAAGCAAAAAGGAATTTGGCCGATTCAAAAGAAGAGCTGCAGGCGGTCAAGGAAATCCGGGACGAGCTTGACAAGCAGGTAGCACAAATTACTGCCGAGCGGGATATTGCAGTAAAAACAGCCATGGCGGCAGAACAACAAATCAAAGAGCTGAGAGCCCAGGTTAGTGAGATGCCCGAGACTCTCAGCTTGCTCGAAAACGAATTAAAGGAACAAAATACGCTTATCGAGAGCCAGCAAATCACCATTGCCGAACAGCAGTCGGCCATGGCCGAGCAACAGGCAATCATCAATGAGCAGGAAGCGACAATTGCCGCTTTGGAGAAGATTATCGAGGAGCAAATGACAGTTGAGCAGCAGCCGCAAGAGGAGATTCCCGAGCTGGAGCCGGAAGTTGAGGGACAGTAGTAGCTCCCAGGCCGGCAATATCGTCATTTGGCGGCTGCGTTTGAGAACTTGCGACTTTAAAGTTCATACTTAAAATACAAGAGCATTGAAAGCTAAAGGTTAAAACAAATGTGGGCTTTTAAAAAGTGTGCCGTTGTTGTAGCTCATCCGGACGATGAAACGCTCTGGGCCGGCGGCATCATACTGATGCATCCGGAATGCGAATGGACGGTGGTAACGCTGTGCAGGAAGAGCGACCCGGACCGGGCTCCAAAGTTTTTCCGGGCGATTGAGAAATTAAACGCCACCGGAGCAATGGGCGATCTTGACGACGGCCCCGAACAACGCCCGCTTACAAGCCGCCAGGTGCAGCATGAGATACTCCAAATCCTGCCTTCACATAGATTTGACCTTATTATCACTCACGGGCTTAACGGAGAGTACACACGCCATTTGAGGCATGAGGAAACGGCTCAGGCGGTGATGGCATTGTGGAAAAGCGAAAGATTATCCGCAGGACAAATATGGAGATTCGCCTATGAAGACGGCGGCCGAAAGTATCTTCCTCGTGCCGTTGAAGACGCAGATATGCGCATAAGGCTTCCGGAAGAGATATGGCAAAGAAAATATGATATTATCACAGACATCTATGGCTTCGGCACGGACAGCTTTGAGGCCGGGACTACTCCGCGTGAGGAAGCTTTTTGGTGTTTCAAATCGTCACAAAAGCATTAAGATTATTTTCATAAGGGAATTGAAAGATGAAAGTACTCATATTATACGATTATCCGCCTTCACCTGGTGGACTTGCTACTCAGGGCCAACTGCTTCACAGAGGGCTTGAGGAAATGGGAGTCGAAGTTTTCTCTGTGAACTTCGAATCGGCGCAGGAAAAGGAATGGTATTACAGATGGTTTGAGCCGGATGTAGTTGTCGGGATCGGCTATTGGGGGCACACTTCCCATTTAGTTTTACACCCGAAACGGTATGGAGTCACCCCCATACCATGGCTTGTCGCCGACGGCTATATGGCAAACTACCAGGAAATACTTGAGGATCTACCGCTTATTCTGGTTACTTCCAACTGGGTCAAGAAAGTCTATATGCGTGACGGCCTGAGCGGCAAGAACATAGAAGTCCTGCACGTAGGATGTGATACCGATTCGTTTATACGACGAGACAAGAAAGATCCGAAAGTTTCTACTGTCCGTGAAGCTTTAGGTGTAGCTGACGACCAGGTTATGGTTTTGACTGTTGGCGGAGACGCCGCCTCAAAAGGCGCTCAGGAAGTGTTGCAGGCACTGGCGATCAATGATCCTGAGGCTCCTGATTGGAAGTACGTTTGCAAAGTTTGGCCGCAACCACGTACTGAAGAGCAGAATTTAGCCGATATGCAATTAGCAACGCACCTGGGAATTGAAAAAAATGTAATATATACAACCAGCCGAGTATCTCGTAATTTCATGCCGTATCTACTGGCCGCCTGTGATATTTATGCCGCACCTTCGCGCCTGGAGGGATTCGGGATGATACAGATTGAGGCAAACGCCTGTGAAAAGCCGGTTATCGGCATAAAAGCCATGGGTATGCTTGATACGTTAGTACACGGAAAAACAGCTTTTCTTGCAGATGTGGCTCAGGAGATTCGTCTGCGAGAAACGATGCTTGGTGATGAATCCGGCTACGAAACCGGGCACAAATACGTCTTTAAAAAACCTCGAATCGTTGATTACCGGGCCAGCATACATGATATTGCCAACTATATGATGGACTTAATGAAAAAACCCGAATTGAGAGAACAGATGGGCGCCGAAGGCAGAAAACGGGTCGTAGAAAACTTTGACTATAGAGTCATCGCCAAGAAATTTGTTAAAATCGTCTCGAAGAGACTTGGAATTTCATAATATGGAAGATAAAAACAAAAAACTATTGGAAAAAGCGAAACAGGCAGCACTTGAAGTTTTACTGCACAATAACCACGGCCCATTTCGGGGTTTGCCAAGGACCGCGGGCTGGGGTTATCCCGAACCGTACACGCGAGATTTGCTGATCAGCTCGTTCGGAATTCTGACCGCAAAAAACGATAAGCTGATAAAGTCGTTAAAGCGCGTCCTGGAGACTCTTGCCAAAAATCAATCTCCGCTGGGGCATATTTCCTCGTTGGTTAATGATCCGCAGGATCGTGGTTCAAGCGATTGTACCCCGCTTTTCCTGATCGGCGTCGGCTTATGGAGAAAGAAAATGCAGGAACCGGACTTTCTCGAAGATGCCGCCAAAAAGGCTCTTACCTGGATGGGATACCGAAGCCCGACGAATCGTATCCTGGTCTGCCAACTGCCCACAAGTGACTGGCGCGATGAGCAGTGGGTCCTGGGATACGGCCTGTTCGTCAATACTTTGGTCCATATTTATCTACGCTTATTCGAGATGAATGAGCAGGCGGAGATATTCAAAGATCACATGGGGCGGTTCACGGTTAAAGACGACAGGCAGAACCGTCATATCCACGAAGGCCTGGTCCTGCGGGCCAAACCCTATTATGCCTTATGGTCATATAAGGTATACAGAAGCGAACGTTTCGATTTATTAGGCAACAGCCTGGCGATTTTATCCGGAATCGCATCGGTCTCCAGGGCGAATCATCTTGTCACCTGGATTGAAACCGAGTGTAAGGAGATGCGGCGGAATGAAGAGCTTGCCGTCGATTTGCCGCCCAATTTTTTTCCCTATATAAAGCCGGAGGACCCCGACTGGATGCCTCGTTACAAGAAGTATAATCAGCCGGGAGAATACCACAACGGCGGGATCTGGCCGTTCATTTGCGGATTTTATATCGCCGCCCTGGTTGCCACCGGAAAGTTTATACTCGCACAAAAAAAAATGCTCTCTTTGGCAAAGCTTGTACAGCAGCCCCGGGTCGCCGACGTAGAATTCGGCTTTAACGAATGGCATCGCGCGCAGGACGGCACTCCGCAAGGCCAGGACTGGCAGAGCTGGTCGGCCGCTATGTACCTGTATGCCGCTGCTTGCGTTGAACAAAAGAGAACTCCGTTTTTCGAAGATATGCGGGATCGGCCTAAAGAGCGACACAAACACGAAACATCGGCCTGCGATCAATGATCCGGCCGAATGCTTATTCTTAAGGTCTCGATATTCCCCCATTTGTTTCGACACAGAGCAAAATCGGGTCTCCGCAGCATTTTTATCCGCACTGAAGCGACTAAATTTAGAAAATTTGTTGCATTTTCCCGCGAAGGGCTTTAGTATTCGACTCAAACGGGCCCCGCCAGAAACTCGCCAACGGGGCAATATGATAGAAAAATATTTCAAACGGGGCGAGATTTTGGCCAATGGACGAGCCGAGCGAAAATAGCAATGAAGGCGTCGGAACCAGCTTGAGCAAGGTAATAAGCGATTTTATTGCCGGCCTTAGCAATGAGCACCGTATGCTGGTTATCCTCAAGGCACAATTATACGGCGGGACATGGGAACCCATGCTCGATGATCTGCAAAATCGCCTGGAGGGCAAGCCGTATATCTTCAAGCTGGTAAATAGAATAAAAGAAGATATCGAACGCATCGAGCAGATGCGAAAATTCGAAGAGCAGCACAATGTTGATTTGGCTGAATATGTCGAGCTATCATGAAGCCGGATGAATAAGAACAATTGGATTCTTGCTCCGCATCTGTAATATACATTTCGCAGGAATGACAGAATGTGGTGACGAAAAGAAATTTTTGTGAGGAGTAACAAAAATGCTAAAAATGGTCAGATTCAGAATCGTTTTACTGGTTGGTGTTTCGGCTTTGTGGATTACGCAGAACAGTTTTGCCGGTCAAAGCAGCTCTAAACCGCTTATATCACCGGAACTGCTCAAGCACGCCAAACTGAAAATGTTATGGGACAACGAATTGCCGATTAAAAAAAATGAGAGTTTAGATCGATTACTCATATTCGGCAATCGCATCTATGCGGTCTCTAACCGTAATTTCATGCTTTCTCTGAGTCAGAAAAACGGGAAGATAATATTCGGCAGGACTATCGAACCGGCAGGTTTGCCGATTACGGGAGTGAAGCTTTACGACAATGAGCTTCTATATGTGAGCAGCAACAGTAAGCTCGTTCAAATTAATGCTCAATCCGGAATTGTGCTCAAAACTACCGATATTGAATTCAGCGTCAGTTGTCCCGTTGCTCGTAATAGTTCATACTTTTATTTAGCTGGTACTGACAAAAAACTGCACGCGATAAATGCTGAGAATAAGGTCCAGGCTTTCGAGGTTGCCGCTGAGAACGAGTCGATGATTACTTCAGTTACTGCTGACGAGAATTATGTGCTCTTTGCTACTGCTGCGGGTAATATCATTAGTATCACACCTGATCTACCTCGGCGCCTGTGGCAATTCGATGCTTCTCAGGCCATTGCCGGACCTATTGTCAGAGAAGGGATGTCGCTGTATTTTGCCAGTAAGGACACAAACGTTTACAGGGTTGACATGCTCGGCTTGCCTGAAAGGAATCGGCTCGCCTGGAAGTATCAGACCGCTGCAGTACTTGAAGACGCACCTGTCGTGACACGAGAGATCGTCTATCAGCATGTTAAAGGCAAGGGCTTGACGGCTATAAACAAAAACACCGGGTCAGCTTTATGGCAGGTCTCTGGAGGTATTGATTTGTTAACAGAAGCCGGAAACAAAGCCTACGTAATTACAAACACCAGAACATTGGTAGTGATGGATAATATCAAAGC